>OLQY01002108.1_pt1 | contig 13741 bp, 27 predicted proteins | sample 1672851 | NCBI WGS metagenome assembly OLQY01 (sample SAMEA3136730, study PRJEB25190) | human gut metagenome | reverse complement strand
TTTTCAGGAGGTATTTTTATGAAAATAGCAGGAAGGGGAGGACATAATTTTAAAGCAAAAGGAGCTATAGGTATAATAGATGAAACCATTGAGAATAGAAAGGTTTATAAGGCTTTAATAAAATATTTAAATATAGCTGGTCATAATGTTATAGATGTAACTCCAGGAGAGTGTGATATTAATACTGATTTATATTTTACCTTAAATAATCTTATTAATATTAAAAATAAGGATACGAAATATGAAAGAAATTTTAGGAAACAATTTACAAAAGTTTTTTGATATAGTAGATCCACATTACTCAGAAGCAGAAATTACATATAGTGATTATGGTAAATATGAAGTGTGGGAAGTTTCAGATAAACTTTTTGAAAAAATGTGCAATATGACAGAAGAAAAATTTGAAGAAATTGCCGGAGAAGAAGCATGGTGGAGAAGTTCTGAGAGTAGTGTTCTAGGTTGTCCAGATACATATTTTACCGTAAACGATGCTGAATTATTAGCTTGGGACTCTCCAATTTACAGTAGTAAAAAATGACACGACTATTCTAATTTAACAGAATATTTACGTGAGTGTCTAGGTGCGTCTTTACCTAAAAATGTATGTGCTTTGGCAACAGATTTAGCTTTGTATAATAATATTACAATGGGTGAGTTATTTGAAATTTATGAGAAGGATGAAAAGATGAAACATGGTTATTAAGAAACTTATAAGAAAAAGAGATAAAACTGGTAGAAATATAAGAGTTGTGTCTGATGAGTGTGAGTTTCATAGTATTAAAGAAGCATTGCAATATACTCTTAATGAAGCAAATCATTATTTTTCAAATTATAAATATTTAACAAATATCATGCTTGCTTGCCAGTTTAGAATCATGGATTCTAATGAAGATTTTGGAATCTGTTGTCAGGCTTATACGGATGATACAATTGATGACGGAGTGAAATATGAGATTTATTTTCATGATGATCCATTTTATGATAATGATTCTGTTTTAAAAAGTGATAGTTGTGATTGATGTAAAAGGATAATATATAAATGACAGAGAAAAAGTCTACTGAGAAAAACAAAGAAGAAACTAAACTCAATACAGAGCTGGAAAATAAATACATTAAAATGATGAGTGCATTGAAAGACGAAGAAGATCATGATTACGCAGATGAATTATTATCTTCTTTCGTTAAGGAATTAGGATACGCTAAACTGGTAGATGTATATAAAAAAGTACCTAAATGGTTTGAATGAAGAGAAATTTATTGGTATCTAGATCCATCTGACTTACACAGAAGATCAATTTATGAAGTTCTTAAAGATTAAGGAAATAAATATAAATGGACGTTAAAAATTTAAATAAGAAAAAATATATCTATCATGTCTACACAAGTAGTTGTGATAATTACTCAAAACTTCACTTTGAAAAATTCCCTGTAATTTATATTAATCAAACAGTCGTATATTATAAAGGCAATAGAAAAAACTATTTAAACAATGAAAGTATTTCGTCTATTAGAAATAGCTTCTCTGATTATTTTGATAGTTATATTAAAACATGGTATGGTCTAAGTAATTTTGGATCGTTGTTCGAATTTTACTGTTTTGACATTGATCAAGTAGAGGCACAAAGTCTATATACAAAACATTACGAGAAAGATCAAGAGGAAAAATCAATAAAACAAAAAGAAGAAAAGAAAACAAAGAAAGAACAAGAAATTCAATCTCTAAAAGATCAAATTTATCAAAGAAGTAGAAGCTGTTTTAGCTGAAGCTGATAAATATGGAATCGGATTATAATAACTTCACTAAAATCAATTTGGGAGAATATAGAGATGAGAGAGCAATCTTGTGCAAACTGTATTTACGAATACACATGTGATTGGAGTCCAGCAAAAGATGATGATTGTTGCAAGGATTGGACAGAGACACCAGAGATCGAGCAAAAGGAGATAAAGTTATGAAACCATTGATTTATTACGATTTTAGTAAAACACCAGATGGAAAAATTGCGATTAGTAAAGAACGTCTAAATGAAGTATTAGAAGAGGTTTATAATACTGGTGTTGAGGATGGTAGACGAGAAAATAAATCTAACTCATGGACTGCATACAGAGATGGAGACACATACAAACTTACAACAAATGTAAAAGGTGGTAAAAATTTAGATTTAGAAGCTAATTTAAACAGGGCGGATGGGATCGATAGACTTATTACATATAATTCAAGAAAGGAAATAAATCATGAAATTTGAGAATACAAAAGTTTATAATTTTGATGGGGCAATCAGAGGGGCTAGAAATCCTATGGAGAGCTGGGATAAAAGTGATAGCACATTTGATATTCCACCACAGGGTAAAACCATTTTAGGTAAGAATGACTTGGGATTAATGCAACGTCTCATTAAAGCTGCTGTTCATGATGGACATGAATCTCATAACAAATTTTTACGTCAGATTATGGTTTGTGTTGATATTACTGCACCTCTCTACTGGTGGAAGGAATTTGACACATATAAGGTTGGAACAGTTGCTAACTCAACTTCTACTATGCATAAGCTTGCTACAACTCCAATTACACTAGATTGTTTTGAGGTTGATGATTATGATAGGAATTTATCTCTTACTGATAATCCAAAGGATGATGATGGGTTAGATAATATTTCAACATTTGAAGAAGATATTATTTATGTATTAGAAAATATTCGTCAAAAGTATCTTGAGACGAAAGATAATAGATACTGGAAAGAGCTTGTGCGTTGGCTTCCTGAGAGCTGGTTACAAAAGCGTACAATTACAATGAATTATGAGAATGTTCGTAATATGTATTTTCAGCGTAGAAACCATAAGCTTACAGAGTGGTCAGGGTCGTTTATCAAATGGGTGGAGTCACTTCCATATACAGAAGAGTTAATTATGTATGATGGTAAATAAATGTTCATTTTTATAGGAGGTGATTAATATTAGAAATCCAGAAAAATTAGATTCGTTTTACACGCAGTTATGTGAAATACACAAGAGGTCATTTCCAGATATGCGACCAGGGCAATTCTCGTTAAATGCTCTTGGGTATATCAATAGTACATTACATAGAGATCCGTTCTTTCCTGAATCGAATGAATTAATAAAATTATTCAAACAACATGCTAATTCAAATTCAATGTGGTATCAAGGTTGGGATGTATTAAATAGAAAGGAGAATGATAATGGAAGAAGTAATTAAAATTTTCAAACAGATACAAAATACAAATAGTACAAACGATAAGAAAGCTATTATTGCAGCTAATAAAGATAATGAAATATTTAAAAAATGTTTAGTATTTCTGCTTGATTCAAATATCGTAACTGGTATCAGCGATAAGAAATTAAATAAATTCGTTGGTATGTCAGGACATAAACTTAATTCTTTTGAAGAGGTAATGGAATATTTGGTTGATTTTAATTCAGGTAGTGATATGGATATTGGAACTATACAAGGATTTATCGAAAATCAACCAAAAGAGTATCAAGATTTTTATAAACAGATGATTACAAAGAAATTCCGTCTCGGTTGTGATAAAAAAGTTGTAAATAGTGTGATTCATGGTTTGATTCCATCATGGGACGTACAGCAAGCGTATCCAATTTCTGAAAAGAATGAACCTAAAAATGGCGAATGGTTTGCTTTATCCCAAAAACTTAATGGCAATAACTGTGCATATTATAAAGGACAGTTAATTAGTCGGCAAGGTAAACCATTTACAGGTCTTGACCATATCATTAAAGATATTGAACGATTACCAAAGCATGAAAGTTATATGTTTAATGGTGAATTGATTCGTAAAAATTATGATAATCTTTCTGATAATGACAACTTCCAAATTGGAACTGGTATTATCAATTCTGACGATTCTGATAAATCTTGCATTAAATTTGTAATCTATGAATGTATCCCAAATGAAGAATTTGAAAATGGCGAGAGCAAATTAAAATATAAAGCTCGTAGAGATCAAATTTTAAATCCACTAACAACGGCGATTTCTCGTTTAAATACAGATAATCTTGAAGTTGTTTCTATTATATATGAAGGAAGTGATAAATCAGTTATTCAACCATTGCTCGACAAAGCAGATAAAGATGGTTGGGAAGGACTGATGCTTAACAAAGATACAAAGTGGAAAAATAAACGCAACAATGGAATCCTTAAAGTTAAATCATTTAAACATGCAGATATCCTCTGCACTAATATTGTTGAAGGCGATGGTAAATATAAAGATGCTCTTGGACTAATCAAATGTGATTATAAGGGACATGAACTTGGTGTAGGATCTGGATTTACTGATGAGCAGAGAAATTACTATTGGAACAATCCTGGTGAGATTATTGGTAAAATTGTGCAGATTAAATTCAAAGGAGAAACAAAGAATAAAAATGGTGGAATTTCGGTTCAGTTTCCTATTTTCGAAATTGTGAGAGATGACAAATTTAAGCCTTCTTATAATTAAAGAAAGGAGATGTTAGTATAAGCAAGATTATTGATTTGACAGGTAAAAGATTCGGAAGATTAACAGTGCTATCATTAGATAAACCACATATACAACCAAATGGAGCAAAAGATCTAGGAATCAAAATTATCTCAGAAGAAGAATTAATGAAAATGTTTTAAGGGAGAATTTATGTTAGTTTTAGTAGGAGAATCAGCAAGCGGAAAAGATTATATTAAACAAACACTCATTGAAGAATATGGTTTTAAGCCTATGATCACTTATACATCTCGTCCGATACGCGAAGGTGAAAAACAGCATTCTACATATCATTTCATCTCAGAAGAGGATTTTAAGAAGAAAATCAATGAACATTTTTTTGCTGAATGGAAGAAATATAAAACTGTAGAAGGTACTTGGTATTATGGCACAGCATTAGAAGATTGTCATAGAGCTGATGCTGATACTATTGCAATTCTTGCACCAGATGGGGTGAGAGATTTGCAGGATAAAAATATTAAAATGTATATTATCTATATTTATGCCAATCTGAGAACGCGTATGAAGCGTTTGTCTCTTAGAGGTGATAATCAAGAAGAAGCTGAAAGAAGAATTAAAGCTGATGAATACGATTTTCAGGGTGTAGAAGTATTAGCAGATCATATTACTAGAAATCATTTTAATGACAATATTTATGATGTAACAGATGATATTATAGATGCTTACAATTCATATCTTATGTAAAAAGGTATTTAATATGAGATGTCAATTTCGAAAAGAGAATATATAGATAGGTGGTGATGATTATTTACAACAATTATACTACTTGTTTTGGACTTGGACGAGAACTACTGAATAGAGATGGTTTCGTTACAGTCCAAGTTGGAAATAGAGAATATTGTATTACAGGAACTAGGACAAGGAGAACTCATGCAAATGCAGATGACTCTTCTGTTTATACAGTTCTAGTTTGTGGTGAGGAGGTGTAAAAGATGTCAGATATTACAATGTGTAATGGTGATGGATGTAGTAAAAAAGACTCTTGCTATAGGGTAAAAGCTACTCCAAGTAAATATCAAAGTTATTCAAATTTTGAAGAATATCTTGATAAAGATGGTAACTGTAAACATTATATTTTAGATGGGAGAATGGAATGTACAATGTAATAAAAAAAGATGGCACTATTGAACCATATGATGAACAAAAAATTATTAATGCTTGCGATAAAGCTGCTAGAAGAGCGATGTTTGAATTTTCAGAGAATGATTATTCTCGTATATTAAATGATGTATTTTGTAAAATTGAGGAATTATACAATGATGATAGTTCTGAAATTGATATTTATGATATGCACAACATTGTAGAATCTGTACTTGAAGAAGATTATCCAGTAGTTGCTAAGATGTACAAAGAGTATAGAAATTATAAAAAAGATTTTGTTCATATGATGGACAAAGTATATGAACGTAGTCAGGCAATTAGATATATTGGAGATAAGAATAATGCTAACACAGATTCAGCGTTAGTAGCCACCAAAAGAAGTCTTATTTACAATGAATTAAGTAGTGAATTGTATAAAAATTTCTTTTCTACAAAAGCAGAAAAACAGGCAGCGAAAGATGGATATATTTATATTCATGACAGATCTGCTAGATTAGATACAATTAATTGTGATTTATTTAGAGTAGGTACAGTTATGCAAGGCGGATTTGAAATGGGTAATATTTGGTATAATGAGCCTAAAACATTAGATACTGCATTTGATGTAATGGGAGATATTATTCTTTCAACTGCCGCTCAACAATATGGTGGTTTTACTGTTCCAGAAGTTGATAAAATTCTTGAACCATACGCAGAAAAATCATATAAAAAATATTATAATGAATTTTTTAATGTTGTTAATTCTGTTGAAAAAACGAACGGCGTATTTATTGATATGTTAAGTAATGCTAGTTTCGATAAATCAGCCGATGAATATGCCATTAACAAAGTTCGTAGAGATTTTGAACAGGGTTGGCAAGGAATTGAAATGAAATTAAATACTGTTGGGAGTTCAAGAGGCGATTATCCATTTGTTACGATGACATTAGGATTAGCGACATCTAAATTTGGTAAAATGGCAGCAATTACACTTCTTAATGTTCATTCTAATGGTCAAGGAAAAGAAGGTTTTAAACGTCCAGTATTATTCCCTAAAATTGTATTTCTATATGATAAAAATTTACATGGCGATGGTTCTGAAAAATATCCTAGTGCTGATGTATTTAATGCAGGATTAGATTGTAGTTGCAAAACTATGTATCCAGATTGGTTATCTTTAACTGGAGATGGGTATGTTGCAGAAATGTATAAAAAATATGGTAGAGTAGTAAGTCCTATGGGTAAGTGCAAATCAGCCCATGTAAAACGATATTTAACTGTTGCTTAACAGGTGTGGTTTAATTTAAAAACTGCTAACAGATAGGTCTATAGGAGAAGAAATTCGATTGTACTATAGATGAAGCTGTGCCTTATTTTAAAGGTCAATCGACTATCGGTGATGAGTGTAACCGAGCAGGAGTGGAGATAAGCACCATTCCGGAAGATATCGCCCTATGACGAGAATTAGGACATCTTATCAGGGAAAAGCTAGTCAGTGCGTATGGCGACATACGATTAACATGTGTAGAGCATTTCTTTCACCTTGGTTTGAAAAGGGTGGTATGCATCCATCAGATGAAAATGATAAACCAGTATTTGAAGGACGTTTTAATCTTGGTGTAATTTCTTTAAATCTACCAATGATCTTGGCAAAATCCAGAAAAGAATCAAAAGATTTCTATGAAGTATTAGATTATTATCTTGAACTAATTAGAGGATTACATAAAAGAACATATGATTACATTGGTGAATTGAGAGCAAGTGTAAATCCTGTAGCATTTTGCGAAGGTGGTTTATATGGTGGATATTTAAAACCAAATGAAAAGATTAAATCAATTTTACCACCAATGACTATGAGTTATGGTATTACTGCATTGAATGAACTTCAAAGATTATATAATGGAAAATCCATTCGTGAAGATGGACAATTCGCATTAGAAGTTATGCAATATATTAATGATTATACCAATCGAATTAAAGAAGAAGATCATATCCTATATGCTATTTATGGAACTCCAGCAGAATCACTTTGCGGATTGCAGGTAGAGCAATTTAGAAAAATTTATGGAATTATTGAGGACGTATCTGATAAACCATATGTAAGTAATTCATTCCATTGTCATGTTTCTGAGCAAATGTCTCCAATTGAAAAACAGGATAAAGAGGGACGCTTCTGGAATTTATTTAATGGCGGAAAGATTCAGTATTGTAGATATAACCTTGGATATAATCGAGAAGCAGTAAAAACATTAATTCTAAGAGCAATGGACAAAGGATTTTACGAGGGTGTAAATCTTGCAATGTGTTATTGCGAAGACTGTGGATACCAACAGGTAGAAATGGATGTATGCCCTAAATGTGGAAGTGCAATGATTACAAAAATTGATAGAATGAATGGTTATTTAGGTTTTACAAGAGTTCATGGAGAGACAAGATATAATGATGCTAAAAATGCTGAGATTAAAGATAGAGTGAGCATGTAAATTAAGGAGTGTGATTCATATCAATTATCATAATATTACACACGATGATATGAATAATGGTGATGGTTTGAGGGTCGTATTATGGCTCTCAGGCTGTTCTCATCATTGTTATAATTGTCAAAATCCTCAAACATGGAATCCTGATAGTGGCATTCCATTTGATGAACCAGCAAAACAAGAGATATTCAACGAATTGTCTAAAGACTATATATCAGGTATTACTTTCAGTGGTGGTGATCCACTACATGAAAATAATCTTGATGAAGTAATCAAATTAGTCAAGGAAATCCGCATTTCATTTCCAGAAAAAACTATTTGGCTATACACTGGGTATACTTTTGATGAGTTAAAACGTAAATATAATGACTATAAATATACTCCGTTTGCTCCTATTGCCGATGAATGGCTCACAAGATGGGAAATCATATCTATGTGTAATGTTTTAGTGGATGGAGAATATATAGATGCTGAACGTGATGTTACGCTGAAATGGCGAGGTAGCAAGAACCAACGTGTCATTGATGTTCAGAAGTCATTAGCAGAAGATAAGATGATTTTATATTGTAATTAATATAAGGAGTAATATCAATGTCATATTTAATCGACAAATTTAAAGGCATATATAGATTAAAAGCGCCAATTGATAGAAGTACAAATGATTTTCCTCGTAAACCAAACGGACAGTATGAAGATATTGATGTTTATATTGATTGCCAGTATGGGAATCAAATTTTTCATTATTCTGGTAGTTACCTTCAAGCATATATTCCCAGCCTTGGGAGAGGGCATAATGTATTAAAAGTTATTCAATCATTAGGTGATAATCTTATTTCTGATATACAAGAAACCGATTCGGAAGTTTTATTTAAGTTTAAATATGTTGATTCTAACAAAATTATTCCACTATTAAAACCAAAAACAAGTGGTCAAAATATTAGTCCCTTTTCAAGCAAGAATTTACCGCGAAACAAGGATTATAGAATACCAGATGAAGATTTATATGCTTACAAAGAAATAGTGGCTGGAATCCCGTCAGAACGCATTTTAGCACTATCACATACCACTAATAATTTTATAAAAACATTAGCAACAAAAAAGAATCCTATTGAGAGAATTAAAGCTGATATGAAATTAAAAGGGCTTAAAGGAAAAGAATATATTCATTCAATTGGAAAATGGGATAAATACATAAAATATCTAAAGGAGAATATCTAAATGGAAAAGATTCAGATTAAATATTTTGATAAAGAAATTGATAAGGTAGAGAAAATTAGTAAAGGTGATTTAATTGATCTTCGTGCTGCTGAAACAGTAGAAATGAAAAAGGGCGACTTTAAACTGATTAAACTTGGTGTGGGAATGAAACTTCCAGAGGGATATAAGGCTAATGTATATCCACGCAGTAGTACATTTAAAAATTTCGGTATCATCATGAGTAACAGTGTTGCACAGATCGACAACAGTTACAGCGGAGATGCAGACGAGTGGAGATTCCCAGCTATTGCTCTGAGAGATACTGTGATTCATAAGAATGATAGAATCTGCCAGTTTGAGATTCAGAAAATCCAGCCAGAGATTGAGTTTGAAGAAGTGGAACATCTCGATTCTGAATCCCGTGGTGGTATTGGTTCTACAGGTATCCATTGATGAATAAATGTCCATTATCTTTTCACCCATTTAAATCCATGTCTAAGTTTCTTTCTAAATCAAATTCTATCATAGCAATTTGGGATATTGGAATTCTAATAACAATCTTAGGATGGATCTTGCATTATGAAAAGGCAGTTCTTATTTTGTTTATTCCATATCTAGTAACCTGTTATCACTTTTATAAAGTTTCCAACAAGAAAGAAGAGAATATAGAAATATGAGAGGAGAAAGACACTTATGAATGATCTAAGTTTATCTAACAAATCGAATAGTTTGATCGAATTAATTGATAAAGAGATTGATCGGTTTATTACAGAGGAAGAGGAAGTTTTGAATTTTCCCTTTTCTGATACTCCAAAAGACAAATTAAAACGCTTAATCATAAAAGCATTTAATCGAGGAGAAAGGTATGGTCGATTCTATACTCTAATGGAGATAAAGGATGCATTAAAAGAAAGAGGTGAGAGTAGTGAAATTAGCGAATGTAAGTAATGTAGATGCTCTATTTAAGGTTATTGGAGAATGTAAAGGTAAGATTGAATTGGTATCTCCTGAAGGAGATAGAATTAATCTTAAATCTAAATTAGCACAGTATTTTGTTTTAGCCAATGCTTTTTCTGATGGATATATTAAGGAATTAGAGCTTGTAGCATATGAAGAAGAAGATATTTCAAGATTTATTAAATTCATGTATCAGGGAGAGTAAATATGAATGATAAATACTGGGAGACAGGTAGGTGTCCTAAATGTGGAGAAGATTTATTATCTGAAACTCATAAGGAATACAGAGACTGTCAGATTCTTATTCCAATGTATGAAGAAGTGACTTATTGGTATTGTCCTAACTGTGGTTGGTCAGATGGTAATTCGTGAAAGAACAAATAGGAGAATATATAGATGTGGATAATAGATGTTTTAAAAATGCTTACAGTCACTATTTGTTTCGTACCATTTGTAATCGTATTGTTGGCTGTTTATGCGATTATGATGTTAATTTCTATTCCATGCATGATTATTATTTTCCCATTTGCTCTAATCAAGGCTGAAATAGAACTAAAAGCGCAAAAGAATAAACTTAACAAAGAAGAAAAGGAGAATATATAGATGGCAATGAAAACACATTATGAGTGTAGGTTAAAAGACGGTAAATTATTAAATTTCGATTGTAAATGTAATGATTTCTACATCACTGAGCATATGTTTGTATTTGTATCTAAGAATACAGAAACTAATGCAGGAGTCATTCTTGAAGCAAGAAATGTAGATGAGATTTCTTATGTAAGAAATGAATATTCTACTGATTTTTATGAGTCTGTAATGAATGAAAAGAAAACCGATTCTAATATCATTACACCAAATAAACAGATTATCACACCTTAATCGGTTTGATATATAGTAACTCGTTGACACGCACAAAGGAGGTTATATGAAGAAATCGTTAGTCGCTTTATTTGCGATCGCTTCAATGTTTGTCATGCCTTGCTCGGTCGAGGCAGGAAATATTACATTAGAAACTGCTATTGAATTAGCAGCACAGGACAATTTAGAATCAGTAACAAAATATACACATGGAGAAGTAAATATCTATGCACAACCAGATCAATCATCTGAAGTCTTAGGTACATCTATGATGAATACATCATTTGATGTTGCTTTTGAGATTGATGGTTGGTCAATGATTTTAACTGAATCAGGTGTAGCATTCATTGAAACAGCAAATCTCTATCCAGAAGAGAGTCGTGGTAATACATATACAGAACACGATGTTTATCTTTTAGCGCATCTAATTGCTGGAGAAGCACAGCCATGTGATGATATGGAACAAAGATATGTAGCTTCAGTTGTACTCAACCGGGTAGCAGATAGTCGATTCCCAAACTCATTAGAGGGTGTTATTTTTCAGAAAAGACAATATGCCTGTATTTCAGATGGTAATTTCTACAGAACTCCGACCGAGCGGAACTGGATGAATGCCAAATGGATTCTTGAAAATGGTAGCATCCTACCACAGAAAGTCGTATGGCAATCTGGTGGTAGACAAGGAAGGCTCTATCTGAGAACTAAGTGGCACAGTTATTGTTACTAGAATCGTAAAAAATAGGGTTGTTCATTTAGTTGGACAACCCTTATTAAAATATAGAAAGAAGTGATAAACATGAGAGAACAAGTAGAACAAACAAAAAATACAGTTCCTATTCATCAAAAGCTCAATTTAACTTTGAAAGAAGCAGCAGAATATTCCAATATTGGAATTAATCGACTTACTATTATGCTAACTGAACCAAACTGCCCGTTTGCTTTATTCGTGGGAAGTAAGAAATTAATCAAACGAAAAATCTTTGAAGATTATATAAACTCAAATGCGATTCATTATATTTAAACATATGCAAAGTTTGCAAATTTTTATTGACACACTAAAAGGAGAGTGATATTATATGAGATACAAATACCCACCTATTACATCTGTTATACAACCTCTTCTTTTAATAAGGAGAATATTGTATGGCACAGAAAAAAGATAGTAAAGGTAGAAATCTTAAAGCAAATGAAGATCAAGGAAGTGATGGAAGATACCGTTACAGATATACTGACCAGTACGGTAAAAGAAGATCTATTTATGCGTGGAGACTTGTAAAAACTGATAGAACTCCAAATGGTAAAAAAGAAGATTATTGCCTAAGAGAAAAAGAACAACAGATTCAAAAAGATATAATGGATGGTATAGATCAATATAGTGCTTCTACGGTAACTGTATATGATACTATTATGAGATATATTGATCTGAAACCAAATTTACGGGCAACAACCAAAACTAATTATATCAACATAACTAATAAAAATATTAAACCCAGTAAGTTAGGCATGATGAAGTTATGTGAAGTAAAGAAATCTGATGTTAAGGCGTTCTATAAGTATTTATATGGTGAGAGAAAATTTTCTACAAACACTATTCAGCTATATCAGAATGTGTTATTTCCTGCATTTCAAATGGCTGTTGATGATTTTTAATTAGAGTTAATCCAGCTAAAGATTGCATGAAAGAATATGTGAAAGGATCTTTAACCTCCACAAAATACCCATTAACAAGAGAAGAACAAGCAGCTTTAATGAATTATGTTAAAGCTGATTGTGTTTACTCAGTATACTATCCGATGATCACCTTCATGCTGTCTACGGGATGCAGAATAAGTGAAACATTGGGATTGACTTGGGATGATATAGATTTTAAAAATAAAACTGTTTCTATTAATCATCAAGTTATTTATAAAAAAGTATTAGGTAAACAACTTCATTTTGTCGCTCCACCTAAGAATGGAGAAAGTCGAATTATCCCCTTGCAAGATGATATTATTGACATCATGAAAGAACATAAAAGAAAAACTTATTTTGCAAGTAAAATGTCTGGATGTGAATTAGAAGGATATTCTAATTTTGTTTTTTTGAATCGTAAAAATAAACTGAATTGCTCAGGAACAGTTGTTAGAGCATTTCATGGTATTCGAGATTCATATAACAAATCAAGGGATGTAGACGAAGTAGAATTACCTGATTTTACTCCACATACATTGCGCCATACAGCTTGTACCCGGTACGCAGAGAATGGAATGGATGTAAAGGTTTTACAGGTGATAATGGGACATAAAGATATTTCAATTACCATGCAAGTTTATAATCATGTAGACGAACCTCGCGCTTCAAAAGAAGTGGAACGAGTAAAATCCACACTGGCAATTTGACAGTATAAGTAATTTGTTTTGGGATATAACTCAAAAATAGCCCAATTTTTAGCCCATTTGGACTATACTTGGTAAAGAGTTATAAAGAGTTATATGAAAAGAACCCTTATATTTCAATGTATTTGAAGACTTATAACGATTTATAAAGAGTTATAAAAATTGTGTTTTATAACAACAAGAAAGAAATCGTTAAAGTAGAAGACTAATTCAATACTTTAATATCAGGGGTTAGGTCGTAAAGACCTAACCCTTATGTACAAGCCAATATCCTACTTAC
>OLQY01002101.1_pt1 | contig 13840 bp, 13 predicted proteins | sample 1672851 | NCBI WGS metagenome assembly OLQY01 (sample SAMEA3136730, study PRJEB25190) | human gut metagenome | reverse complement strand
CAAAACTTCTTTTCCTATCACAATCCGTAAAAGAATAATCCGCTGTCTGTGTAATTTTTAAAAAATCTTCATTGTCGATCGCATATCGCATGATCTTCGCCATATCCTCTGCTGTAGAGCTGTGCACACCTTTTTCGTCCGCAGCGTCCAACCCGTTCGGCGTTATAAAATATGTCTGCGTACATCCAAGTGATATCGCTTTTTCATTCATCAGTTCTGCAAAATTTTCTACGCTGCCGACGGTACCTTCAGCAATCATCATAGCTGCGTCATTAAAAGATTCCAGCATCATGGCATAATACAGATCTTCCATACGGTAGCGTTCCCCCTCATGAACACCCAGACGAACTTCCGGCATAGCAGATGCCCCTGCTGAAGCCATCACAATCTGATCCGGTTCATTATGTTCCAATGCCACGATCAATGTCATAATTTTTGTTGTGCTGGCCATAGGAAAGGCCATTGTTTCATTTTTGCCGTAAAGAATACGCCCACTGTCAGCATCCATCAGTACTGCTGCGCGGGCGTTTAATGACAGCTTCTCTTTTTCCTCCTGCTGCCCAGTCTCCGCCGCTGCCGCAGGATTTTGTATTAGAATGAACAATGTACAGCATATGCCTAAAGCAACCAGTAGGAATTGACCTATTTGTTTAATCCAGTCATTCACTCACAAACCGTCCTTTCAGGTCCTGCCTGCCGCCTTTTATTGAAAGGCCAGGGCATCACCTTATCTATTGATACTCCTGGCTTAATCTATGCATTTTTCATCTTAATTAATACCCATATCCGTCAAAATCTTTTTCAGTGCATTGGCAGATTCATGAAGATTATCTTTTTCTAACTGATTCAACGGAATTTCCACAATATTCTCAATGCCATCCCTGCCCAGGATCATCGGAAGCCCAATACAGACATCTTCAATCTCATAGGCTCCGCTGCAATACCCGGACACGGTCAACAGGGAATGTTCATCCCGGATCAGCGCTTCCGCAATACGGCGGATTGCCAGCGCTACTGCATAAAATGTGGCTCCTTTTTTCTCTATAATCTCATAGGCACTGTTTTTCACGTCCCGGACGATCTCATCCATCTGCTCCCGTGTAAAGACAATCCCCAGTTCATCACAAAAATCCCTCACAGCTATGCCGGATACTGTGGCTGAACTCCAGACCGCCACCTCACTGTCACCATGTTCCCCAATAATAAATGCATGAACATTGCGGTGGTCGATACCGATATACTCTCCCAGACGGTACTTGAACCTGGAAGAATCCAGTACTGTTCCGCTGCCGATAACTCTCTCCGGTGGAAAACCAGACAGACGTAGGGCCACAGTTGTCAGAATATCCACCGGATTGGCAACAATAAGCAGCAGGCATTCCGTATTGTAACGGACAATTTCCGGAATAATGGACTGAAAAATCCGGACATTTTTTTCTGTCAGATTAATCCTCGACTCTCCCGGCAGCTGATTGGCTCCGGCTGTTACAATCACCAGATACGCATCCGCCAAATCCTCATAGGTACCCGCATAAATTTCCACGGGGTGGATAAAGGGCACACCGTGACCGATATCCATGGCTTCTCCTTCTGCCTTTTTCTGATTGATATCGATCAGCACCAGTTCATTAAAAAGACCGCTCCCAAGTAAAGTATAGGCTGCGGTCGCCCCAACGGCGCCGCAGCCTACAATTGCACATTTCTGTATATTCATCACTTTTGCACACCTCCAAAAACAGTTCTGTAAGCTGCTCTTAGTCTGTGCAAAAATATGCTGCCTATGCAGTATATAAGATTAGATTTTAAAATTCGGTCTTCGGATCATTAAATTCTTTGACGCGGCGTTCATATGCCTGCATAATCACCGGTTCAAAGGCCAACTTTGCATCCAGTTTCATCACATCATTCAACAAGTATTTCGTGAACAGCGGATTTAGGATCAAGAAAGGGCCTACCAGATAAGTCGCAAAGAAATTATGGTCACGAATGCCTTCATTGGCTGTTCCTTTGTTCATGCCTGTTCCCTTATCGACATGAATAAACGGATATTTCTCCGTCTCACCGTAAGCCATAGTAAACTGTGTCTTAAAACCGACAATCTCAATATCATCAAAATGGCCTCTCACCAGGCAGTTGAAACGATGCATCATATCCCTTTTGGCATAAATCGGATATAAATCCAGCGCTTCGATCTTTGAACCGTCTTCATTCTCAATATACTGTCCAAAAATCTCGACTGCATTATTGGTAAATAACATGGGCACATCTGCTGCGATCAGCTCTGCAATACGCGCCTTATAAGGCATCAGTTTCCTGATGATCTTCTCCTGGGCACTTTCTGTCATGGCTCCCATGTAGATCAAATCCGGCTGTTCTTTTACAAACAACGGCTCATCCATATAAGACGTGAACACAAATTCCGCATCAGGCAGACATTTTTCGAGGTAACGGATATTACTGGAATCCGCAAAAAGACTGCAGAATTCTGGAAATAAAACTTCAATACGTGTCATGATTATCTGCCCTCCTTTTCTAACTGTTCACTTAAGCTCTTTTGAATAGCCTTAGCATATTGCGTTGTGTAAATATCATGCAGAATATACACATTGTCAACTTTATCAAAATCCACATACGCTGCTGTGTCCGGCTCTTTATCGCAGCATACGATCTTCTCCTCAGGAATGCCGGCCATCAGAAGTCTCAGATGCATATCCGGACAGCGAAAACCACCCACAATGATCTGTTCAATGCCGGGATCATTTAAAAATTCAAAATCTGTATCAAAAAACCATGCAATATTCTCTGATGACTCCTGCCGATCATAGAAATCATCCACAATCAGTACAACTGCCTTTTGACCCGGTTCATGACGCACGAAGTCACAAACTCTTGATACTGCAATCGGATTCTGACCCTTTGCAACATCTGTGACCAGCTTCTTGCCTTTGACTTCCACACAGTTAAAACGTGTACCTGCAATCTTCATTTTCTCGAAGGAACGACTGATAGCCTCCGCTAACAGACCAAACTCCTCCAAGGCAGCAACAGTTGTCACGGTATTGTAAACATCTGTAATATTATCACCCAGCAGCTTCACTTCCATATTGCCCTTCGGTGTACGGATATGCACTTTACGTTTCTCATAATCAATTGCTTCCACGGCATAATCCATCTCCGGTGAACCAAAATCACAGTTCGGACAGAACGCACGTCCGATGTGGTTATAACGGATATATTCATAGTTCAGTTTTGCACCGCATTTCGGGCAGGCAACCACATCTTTGATGATGTTGTTGGTGGAAGTTGTCTTCTCATCCTCACAGGCAATACCGAAATAAACTCTGTCATTGTCCGGTGCCAGATGATTGCTCACTAAGTCCTCTCCATTTAAAATCAGTTTGGATGTTGATGGAATCGTCTGATTCAAAATACCTGCAATAAATTCAGAATGGGCATTTCTCTTGTAAGAGTCTCTGAAAAGATTCGTACATACAAGAATATCCGGTTTCACATATGGAAATATCTTCGTTGTCATTCGCTCATCAATTTCAAGAACAGCATATTTCTTCTTCATATGACCGCCCATAGTAGAATTCTTGATCAGCGAAGAAGCGATACCTGAATCGATATTGCCGCCGAAACGATTGTCAATAATATCATATCCATTATCCTGCATCACATCCGCAATCAGATTTGAAACGGTTGTCTTGCCGTTGGTACCGGTAATACCGATGATAAACTCCGGTTTATCAATCTGATCCAGAAAATCCGGACAGATATTAATCGCCTTTCGGCCGGGTACATGTGTGGCATTCCTGCCGCAAAGCTGCAGAACTTTGATCAATACTTTGATACCTGCCAGCGTTAAATAAAAACGCATTGTTTTTTTCTTAGAATTCTTCATAACTGTTCCTCTCTATACATCAAGTGTCATCTGAACTTCTTCTTCCGCCTCTGTCTTCAGTGTCTCCATCTCTTCCGGTGAAACGGACGGCAATCCCTCCACCGACTGAACGCCAAATGTTCTTAAAAATTCTTCAGTTGTTGCCAAAAGAATCGGCCGTCCCGGAGCATTCAGCCTTCCGGCCTCTGTGATCAGACCGTACTCCAACAGCTTATTGATGGCATGGCTGCAGCTGACGCCTCGAATCTGTTCTATTTCCGCCTTTGTCACCGGCTGCTTGTAAGCCACGATCGCCAACGTCTCAAGCATGACATCTGTCAGTACCTGCTTCTTCGGCTGATGCGTCAGCTTAATCACATAATCATACATCTCAGGGCTTGTACACATCTGAAAAGAGCCATCCAGCTCAATAATACGGATGCCTCTCTTCTCATTCTGATATCTGTCCATCAGATGATGTACAAGCCTGATCACTGTCGCCTTATCATGTCCAATAACAGCACCGATGGCCTCTGCGCTGATGGCTTCTCCCATCGTAAAAAGAAGCGCCTCTATGGCCGCTTCCGCCTCATCCGGCTTTAAAACTTCTTCCATGTCTACTCTGTCACTCCTGTTGCATTTTCATCGGATATCTGATTCTCTTCGGATTTGTCCATATTGTCCCCCGGCGAAATCAGTATATCATCAAAAAGATGCTCCTGCACGATCGTCACAGAGCCATCCTTCATCAATTCGAGTATCGCCAGAAATGTCACAATCACTTCCTCTTTTGTTGACTGCGACGTCAAAAGGCCCCTGAAGCTGACCGGCTTCTTCCTGTCTGTCACGATACGGCGGATACTGGTCATTTTGTCCGACAATTTCACCGGCTCCTGCTCAATCCGTCCGTATTTGCTTCTGATCGGGTCGATCTTGTCAAACTGTCGCTTCATCACAGACTGAAAAATCCTGTGAAGCTTCTCAAGATTCATATCCCCCACCAGCGCATCTAAATCCACCGGCGGTTCTGTATAAACCATATCATCAGGAATCGTTGTCGGTTTATACAGCGTCTGAGCAGCCAGAAAAGCCCTGTCCTTCAGTTCCTGGGCAATGTATTTGTAGGTTTTGTATTCTAACAGGCGATTCACCAGTTCCATTCTCGGATCCTCACCTGTTTCCTCTGCATCGGCTTTCTCCACCGGCAGCAGCATCTTGGACTTGATCCGAAGAAGTGTCGCCGCCATCACCAGAAAATCACTGGTCACATCCATATCTTCAATCTGCATGCGATGAATATACTCCATATACTGATCCGTAATCATCGCAATGGGAATATCATAAATATCGATCTTATTGATATCGATGAGGTGAAGCAGTAAATCCAGAGGCCCTTCAAAAACCTCTAATTTAAATGTCATTTCCATCATATTCTGCTTTTGAACCTTTCGTCGTAACTATCCAGAAGGCAGTATTCACTGAATCGTTACCTTTCGTCTATCTATTGTGGCATCTTCCGGCATTTCTGTCAATCATTTTCTTCAGGAATGATGCAGTGTGACACATGACAGCTCTGGCATATTGAACAATCGAATACGAAAACTGTGCATGTGCAGTCCACGGCTCAGAATCATCTCGCTTTTGCCACGAAAATAAGTTCCCGCATAATATTTAGGGAACAAACGCACCTGCGGCGAAATCACGCCGCCCAAAAACGGCAAGATCACAACACCGCCATGCACATGCCCTGAGAGGACCAGATCAGCCCCCCAATCAGCATATTCATCAAAATACAGCGGATTGTGGGCTAAAAGGAGATTGAATGCTTTTCTGTCACAGATGCCCAGCTGCTCCGTAAGATACCATTTCTTCATCGGAACTTTTCTGAAACGTTTATAATATGTTCTGTTCAATTCTAATCCATAAATATTGATGTATGCGCCGTCTTTCCTGATCACCGTATGCTGATTGCGCAGCAAATGAAGATTCGGATGACGAATCGCTTTGCACCAACGCGCATGCATGTCACCGTATGTCTCCGGATACAGGGTAATCCGCTGTTCATGATTCCCATTGCCGAAATAAACCGGCCATCGGTCACAGAGATCACGGACCATCCGAACTGCTGTGGACATATCCGCTCCCGGATGTGCATCTATCATATCGCCGGCAATCATCACTGCATCCGGTTTCAAACGCTCTATCGCCCCAAGCAGCTGCCTGTTGCCCTGATCAAAGTCATAGTTGTGAAGATCCGACAGCACAACAAAACGGAAGCCTTCAAAAGCTTCCGGTATTTTATCTGATGCTACATCATAATATTCTGTCGTAAAATGTCTGCATTCATAGCATATCCGCCCTATGAGGGCACCGGTTGCCGCTGCGGCAGCCATCATCCATTTCTTTTTATCTTTCATTCGGCCTCCATTATACGGTTAATATTTTGAATGCATCTTTGATGCAGGCAATTCTTGCCTCTTTACCGCCGCTTACACGTTCTCCGTCCAGGGACCACACCATCTCCTGTTCAAAAGTAATCTTCAATTCCTTTGTCTGCAGGAACAAAAACATGGACGGATCATACTTCAGCGGATTCAAAGATGTCAGCGATGTCACAATTGCACTGAGATCCATCAATGTCTTCGGCATCTTGATCATCATCACTTCAAACACACCGTCATTTAAATCCACAAGAGAATCACTGATCTTCAAAATACCCCCCACACTTCTGGCATTGCTGACTGCACCGAAAATATAGGAATCTTTATAAATCTGTCCATCCGCTTCCACACAGACCATATAGGATGTAAATGCCGGAATCTCTTTGATGCCCTCAAGAATATAGGCCAGATGCCCCAATGCATTCTTAAAGTTCTGCGGTGTTGAATAGGATGTCTCCGTAAAAGCACCGAAAGAAGCGACATAAGAAAAATAGGACGTATTAAACAAACCTGCATCAACGGTATGCGGCGTTCCCCTAACAATGTTCACCGCTGCCTCCCTGATATCTGAAGGCAGCTTCAGACCTGCTGCAAAATCATTGGTGGTTCCTGCAGGAATATACCCCAGAATAGGGCGCTTATTCCAATGCATCGTTGCCGACAAAATCTCATTAAAGGTGCCATCTCCACCGCAGCAAATAACTCTGTCAAACTGACTATCCTTCTCAGCCAACAGATCTCTTGTTGCATCCTTACCCTGTGTTGTATAAATAATCGTCTCATACCCTGCTTTCGTCAGTGTATCGACGACATAAAGCAATTCATTACGTATCTTCTGACGTCCGGCCATTGGATTCACCATAAGTAATACACGCTGCTCCATCGCACATAAACCTCCGATATGTTTTTCAATAAAGTTCATTATACCATGTTTTTGTAAAATAGCCTATATTTATCCGCAGATGCTCATAAAATTCCTGTAAACTTTTTCTAAATAATCACTGAAACCGGCTTTTTGTATCCCCTCCTTTGTCACAATAGGCACTTCACCAATCTCCATATCATCCAGATAATAGATCAGACGTCCTGCCTTTGTTCCTGCTTCAAAAGGCGGAGACAGACTTTCATCCAGTTGCAGTTTTGAATGGATATTTTCAAGATTTTCCCCTCGCAGCGCCACATAGGAAAACTGGCCGTCATACATCAATTCAACACTTTCTGTTTTTCCGTCTTTTATCGCCATTGGCAAAAGTACCGGCGGATGATCATCCCTGTATGCGCTGCAGTTGGCAAAGCCGTAATTCAGAAGCTGCTGTGCCTCGGAAAAACGTATTTTATAATCCGGTGCATCCATCACCACGGCAATGAGACTCAATCCGTCTTTGACAGCTGTTCCGCAAAAGCAATATCCCGCCTCTGCTGTAGATCCTGTTTTTAACCCTGTTACTTCAAAATTATTTGCCATTTTCAGAAGTTTATTCGTGTTGGAAAGACCGAATTCACTACTGCCTTTTGCTGTTACATGCGTGATATTTTCCATCCAGATCGTCGCATATTGCGAAATGTCAGGATAATTTGTAATAAGCGCCCGGGCCATGATGGCCACGTCTTTTGCCGTTGTATAATGGTCATTTGAATCTGTCAGCCCGCAGCAATCCACAAAATGTGTCCCGTTCATGCCCAAATCGGCGGCTTTTTGATTCATTTCCCCCACAAAGGCCTCCTCACTGCCGCTTACATACTCTGCCATTGCCACTGAAGCATCATTACCTGAAGCAATCACAATACATTTGATCAGCGTTTCCACTGTTTGTTTTTCGCCTTCCTCAAGGAAAACCTGGGAGCCGCCCATGGATTTTGCCCGGGCACTTGTTACAACTTCATCTGTCAGCTGGATTTTTCCGTTATACAACGCATCGTAGATCAGAAGCAGTGTCATAATCTTTGTGATACTGGCAGGACTGACCCGAACATCCTGATTTTTCTCATAAATGACTGTTCCGGTTCCTGCTTCCATTAAAACAGCCGCCTCCGATATGACATTTACCGCCGATTCAGTTGATACTACCCTCTGACTTTCCGACTCCCTTTCCAATTCCATCTCTGCCGTTTCTTCATTTGTTGATTCTGAATTTTCTGATTCCGTTGCTATCACTTCTCCGACAGCAGTATCTTCTGCATAAACCATTTGTCCATTCCATAAAATACCCATTAACAGGATAGCTGCTATAATTTTATTCTTCATAACTGTCACCGTGCTTTTTTTACAGTTTACGTTTGTGCCTGTTAACTTATGCCTTTACATCATTTTCCTTTTCAGCTATAATTGATTGCAGAAAAGTATAACTGCTTATTCTTTTTGCCGTTGTACAAATGTTACCAAGGAGAGAAACACTATGAGCTTTGTATTAACAAAAAAACTTCCGACACCAATGGAAATAAAAGAATTATATCCTGTTTCCGAAGAACTGGCTGCTTTAAAAGCAGAGAAAGACCAGGAACTGATTGATATTATTACAGGTGCCTCAGACAAATTTATGGTCATTATCGGTCCTTGCTCCGCCGACAACGAAGAAGCTGTTTGTGATTACATCGGCCGTCTTGCAAAAGTTCAGGAAAAAGTCAAAGATAAGCTTGTCCTTGTACCGCGTATTTACACGAACAAGCCGCGTACAACCGGCGAAGGCTACAAAGGTATGCTTCATCAGCCGGATCCTGAAAAGGCACCCGATCTTTTAAATGGTCTGATTGCCATCAGAAAGATCCATATGCATGCCCTGCAGACATTTCATATGCCAATTGCTGATGAGATGCTTTACCCTGAAAACTTCAGATATCTGTCCGATATCCTCTCTTATGTTGCTGTTGGTGCACGCTCCGTTGAGAATCAGCAGCATCGTCTGGTTGCCAGTGGCATTGAAGTGCCAACCGGTATGAAGAATCCGACCAGCGGTGACTTATCCGTTATGCTGAACTCTGTTGTTGCTGCTCAGCATGGTCATAATTTCCTCTACCGCGGATGGGATGCCACAACAGACGGCAATCCTTATGCACACACGATTCTTCGTGGTGCTGTTGATAAGCATGGTCAGACACATCCGAACTATCACTATGAAGATCTGCAGCTTCTCAATGAAATGTATGCCGAAAAAGGACTCAAGAATCCGGCCTGCATCATTGACGCCAACCATTCCAACTCCGGCAAGAAGCATAAAGAACAGATCCGTATTGTCAAGGAAGTCTTAAGCAGCCGTCAGCATTCCGATGACATCCGCAAGCTTGTCAAAGGTGTGATGATTGAGAGCTATATCGTTGAAGGCAACCAGAAGGTGGGCGGTAAGAACCATGTCTACGGCAAGTCCATCACTGACCCTTGCCTTGGCTGGGAAGATTCTGAAAGACTGCTGTACGATATTGCAGAACGTGTATAAATACAAAATGGATACCCACTAATCGTATAAAGGAAAAATAAAGGGAAAGCTATAAAAGTATGCATCGTCATATTTTTATAGCTTTTTTCTATAATAATAAATACCATATTTAAGGAGGCATTAACAATGAGTAAAGGTTCTATCAGGCAAATTAGTGACAACCCTGCCGGTCAGGGCCGCCAATGTACGCCGCTCATTCTTATCCGGGAAAAAAAGACAACAAAGCCATCTATATAAATCTATCCGCAAAAAATAAACTGAGGAATTAGCTGCCAATCACAGTAATAGCCTCAGTTTATTTTTACTTTCTTTTTGAAAAAATATGTTTTGCAAACACATAAAATACGATAATAACGGCAATGAAATAGCCAAAGGCCCCCAATGCCGGTATGCCGAGGAATTTCGGTTTCATATCCGTGGTACAGATAATACTGGAGCTTATAAGCAATGCCATTACCCACAGACCCATAACAATATTTCTTGTTACCCTTCGAAGCAGATTCGATACATCTTCTCCAGCATGAAGATCGAGATTCACCTTTGTCTGACCTTTCATCTGACCCTGCAGAATATCTGCCAGCAAGGTGGGGATATCTATCGCCTTTCTCAGAGAACGATACAGTGTTTTTCCACTGTTTTTCAATTCCTTCTTCCAGTCCATCTCCTCAAACATCTGGCTCTTCACACGGGCAGATGCGATCTCCATCATGTTAATCTCCGGACTGATGTCTGCAAGGACTCCCTCAATATGTGTCAGTCCTCTGGCAAGCATCGTCAGACCGTGAGGCATTGTAATCTTGTTCTCCTTCATGACCTCCATCAAATCCTGCATAATCTCTGCAATATCAATATTGCCAAGATCTTCCGAACCGTATTTGGCCATCAGATTGCGTATATCTTCAAACAGTTTGCTCTGATCCGGCTTCCCACGGAATTCTCCGATTGCCAGAACAGCATCCTGGATCATACCGATATCATTCAGCGCAATACCTTCAATGGCCCGTCCGATTTCTTCCCTGTCATGCTCAGACAGACGGCCCATCATTCCCATATCAATCCAGACGATCTTGCCGTCCCGCACACGAAGATTACCAGGATGCGGATCGGCATGGAAAAAGCCATCTACCATAACCTGCTTAATAAAATTATCAATGAGCTTACTGCCGACCTCATTCAGATCATAGCCGTTTTCCCGAAGATTCTCCTTATCATCAATGGAAAAGCCATCGATATACTCCATCACAATAACATGCGGAGTTGTATACTCCCGATATAACACCGGCGTATCCACAAAAGCCACATCTCTGTTCTTGCGATGGAACTCCTCTATATTGGCTGCCTCTGTAAGGAAATTCATTTCCTCCTGTGTGACCTTCCACAGTTCATCAAGAACAAGATCCAGATCCACCATCTCTTTGATACTCACCGGCGGCAATAAACGCACAACCTTATGCATCAATCCGATATCTCTGGCCATGGTCCTGTAAATACCTTTGCGCTGGACCTTGATCACAACCTGTTCTCCGCTCTTCAAAACCGCACGATGAACCTGTGCAATAGAAGCTGAACCAAGAGGCTTTTTTTCAATTGACTGGAACTCCTCCTGCCAAGGACAACCAAAGGCATCCTGGATCACATCCACCACCTGGTCAAAGGGCATAGGTGCCACATCCGAGCATAGCTTCATCAATTCATCGCAGTATCGCTTCGGCAAAATATCTGATCTCAACGACATAATCTGACCCAGCTTGATATATGTCGGTCCAAGGTCCTCCAGAATCATTCTCAACTTCTCCGGAGATACACCACGCGTAATAGCATGTTTATGGAGAACGGCTGTAATCTCCTTCAACCGTTCTCCATAACCGCTTGATCTGACTTTTTCAGACTTTGTATTCATTCTTCTTATTCAGCGTCAGCTGCCTCTTCCGCAGCCGGAGCGTCCTCTGTAGCTTCAGCCGGTGCTTCTTCTGATTCCACTGTCTCTGTCTTCTCCTCAGCGGTCTGCTCCATATTGCTGATCTGCTGTTTCAGCTGTTCAATCTGTTCCGGTGTCATCTTCTCAAGAAGGGTCTGCAATTCTTCTGGTGTGGATGCTTTCACAGAAACATTCACATTTTCCTTCAATGTCTCTTTGATATTGTGCTTCAGTTCTTTGTTCAGGACCTTGCCCTGTTCAACTGTCAGCTCACCCTTCTTCACCAGATCGTCTAATACTTCCTTGGATTTCTCTGCTGTAACAGCTGCTGTTCCGATACCGATAAGTAAAAGCTTCTTAAGGCTTTCTCCGAGTTTTTCCATCTTACATCTCTCCTTTACTGTCAGACATCACAACCGCCGGATTCTCTCTCTACAGCTGCAATGCATCCATGAAACCAATCAACAAATCACTAAAGCCCTGTCAAAAACTGCATGACCTTGGGAACAAAAATAACACAGCCGATAATCGCTGCCATAATAGCTGCAATAAGTACAGCTCCTGCCGCCGTATCCTTGGCAATCTTCGCCAAAGGCTTTCGCTCCTCTGTTACAAGATCCACCACTGCCTCTATCGATGTGTTCACCAGCTCCAATGCCATCACAAGTCCAAACAATGTCAAACAGATACACCATTCCGTCACTGACAATTGAAAGATAATGCCCGCAATCACTACAAGCAGTGAAACACAGCAATGAATCTTCATATTGCGTTCCTTGCTGATACATGTATAAATTCCCTGAAAGGCATAACCAAAACTTTTATAGAGTGGATCCTTCTTGTGCTTCTTCATCTCTATCCCCTGCCTTTTCTGACTCTATTTTATCACATATTGTACTGCATGAACAGTAGAATCTTTATCTGCCGGCTGACTGCCGCAGTCTGTCCAGCAGTGCTGTAAAATATGGCGGAAGCGGTGATTCAAATTCCACATACTGACCGGTGGACGGATGGATAAATCCAAGCAGCTTTGCGTGAAGCGCCTGCCCTTCCAGCTTAAACGGATCCTTAGACGGACCATAAACAGTATCCCCCAGCAGAGGATGGCCGATACTGGCCATATGCACACGGATTTGATGTGTTCTGCCTGTCTCAAGGCGGCACTCAATATAGGTGTATTTGCCAAATCGCTCAAGTACACGGTAGTGCGTCACTGCATGTCTGCCGTTCTTATGGTTAACAAAGGTCACCATTTTCTTCCGATCGGCATCCATACGGCCAATCGGTGCATCAACAGTTCCCTCATCTTCTTTGATATTATTATAAACAATCGCATAATAGGCCCTTGTAATACTGTGCACGCTGAGCTGTTCTGCAATGGCGCGATGCGCCCTGTCATTTTTGCAGATAACAAGCACACCTGTTGTATCCTTATCAATTCTATGCACTATTCCGGGCCTTAATACGCCATTGATGGTTGAGAGGTCCTCCCCGCAGTGATACATCACTGCATTCACAAGGGTCCCGGTATAATGTCCCGGCGCTGGATGCACAACCATATCCTTTGGCTTATTAATGATCAGAATGTCCTGATCCTCATATAAAATATCCAAGGGTATATTCTCCGGCTGAATATCCAGAATAACCGGATCAGGTAATTCAATCATAACTGCATCACCTGTATGAATTTTGAAATTCGCCTTAACCGCTTTTCCGTTTACACACACCGACTGATCGCCAATTATTTTCTGTATATAAGATCTTGAGCATTCTTCCATCAAGAGTGCCAGATACTTATCAATACGTACGCCATCATTGGCTTCATCAACAACATAACTTCTTTGTTCCACGTTTTCACCTGCCTCTTTTATGCTTTTGTCTTCTTTGCTTTCTTACTGCCAAGAAACTCAAAATCCTCATCCTTGTAATAAAATATAACGAGGATGATCAGGGCAATGGCCGCTGTTGTCACATAAATATCTGCAACATTAAACACAGGAAAATCAATCAATTCAAAATAAAAGAAATCTACCACATAGCTCTGACGAATCCGATCAATAAAATTGCCGATGGCACCGGCATAAATCAGAACCGCTGCAATTTTAAGCGGCATCATCCTTCCGGTGTCCGGAATCTTACGATAAAGAAACGTCAAAGCTGCCAGTAT
>OLQY01002100.1_pt1 | contig 13840 bp, 14 predicted proteins | sample 1672851 | NCBI WGS metagenome assembly OLQY01 (sample SAMEA3136730, study PRJEB25190) | human gut metagenome | reverse complement strand
GATGGAACGCCGTGTGCGGTGAAAGCTGCACGCACGGTGTGGAGCCGGGGAAAAGCTGGAGATCATATCAAATGCTTACCTATGGCTATCTGGTGCCAAGTCTCAGGGCATGAAGCAGCTCATGGCGGGCGGCGGCGTGGCTTTGATCGGCATTACCCTCGTGCCGCTGCTGTCCGGGCTGTTCGGCTAATCAGGCAGCTCGTTTGCTTCCCGTAAATCCACGGAGGGTGCCGCTTTCTGGCGGCATCCTCCCGAAAGGAGGGCAACCCTATGGATTTCTTATGGGATAAGATCACGGAATGGCTGAAAGAAATGCTCGTTGGCGGTATCGTGAGTAATCTGTCCGGGATGTTCGATGCGACCAATCAAAAGGTTGCCGAGATCTCCGGTCAGGTGGGCTTATCGCCGCAGGCATGGAACGGCAGCATTTTCAGCATGATACAAAACCTGTCGGAAACCGTGATCGTCCCCATCGCAGGCGCAATTCTCGCCTTTGTGATGACGCTGGAGCTGATCCAGCTCATTACCGACAAAAATAACCTCAACGACATGGACACATGGATATTCTTCAAGTGGGCGTTCAAGTCCGCTGCCGCTGTCCTGATCGTAACAAACACATGGGCGATTGTGATGGGCGTGTTCGACGCTGCCCAAAGCGTCGTTGCCAGCGCCTCCGGGCTGATTATCGGCGACACCAGCATCGACATTTCAAGCGTCATGGTGGGTATCGAGGATCGGCTGATGGAAATGGAGCTGGGGCCGCTGTTCGGCCTGTGGTTCCAATCGCTGTTCGTGGGCATTACCATGTGGGCGCTGACCATCTGCATTTTCATTATCACATTCGGAAGAATGATTGAAATATATCTCGTCACCTCTGTTGCCCCCATCCCAATGGCGACCATGATGGGCAAGGAATGGGGCGGCATGGGGCAAAACTACATCCGCTCCCTGCTGGCGCTGGGCTTCCAAGCGTTCTTGATTATCGTCTGCGTTGCCATCTACGCCGTTCTGGTGCAGAACATCGCGCTTGTGGATGACATCATCTACGCCATCTGGACTTGCATGGGCTACACGGTGCTGCTGTGCTTCTGCCTGTTCAAAACGAGCAGCCTTGCCAAGTCCGTGTTCAATGCGCATTAACGGGGGTGATACCATGCTGACGCTCACGCCCGTTACCCTTGCAGCAGCGAACACATTTGTCAATGCGCATCACCGGCACCATAAGGCAACTGCGGGGCATAAGTTTTCCATCGGCTGTGCCAAGGATGGAGAGCTTGTCGGTGTTGCAATCGTAGGCCGTCCGGTAAGCCGGTATCTGGATGATGGCTGGACATTGGAGGTCAATCGCCTTTGCACCACTGGTGAGAAGAACGCTTGCAGCATCCTTTATGCCGCATCCGCGCGGGCGGCAAAGGCGATGGGATACCGCAAAATCATCACCTATACGCTGGATAGCGAGAGCGGCAGCAGTCTCCGCGCCGCTGGTTGGAGCTGCGCAGGCATGGCAGGCGGCAAATGCTGGACAGGCAGCCGTAAGCCCGCCTCCGCTTTGTATCCGGCGCAGATGAAACTTCGATATGAAAAGCTCTTGTAAAGGGGGGATTTCTATGGCCTATGTCAATGTCCCAAAGGACTTAACCAAAGTAAAGACCAAGGTGCTGTTCAATCTCACGAAACGGCAGCTCATTTGCTTCGGAAGCGGCGCGCTCATCGGCGTACCGCTTTTCTTCTTGCTCAAGGGAAGCATCGGCACCAGCCCCGCCGCCATGGTGATGATGGTGGTGATGATCCCGGCCATGCTGTTCGCCATGTATGAAAAGAACGGTCAGCCGCTGGAGGTCGTCATCCGCAACATCTACCGTGTGTGCTTCCAGCGGCCGAAGCAGCGTCCGTATAAGACCAACAATTTTTATGCCGTTCTGGAGCGGCAAAACCAGTTAGACCGGGAGGTGTATCAAATTGTCCGAAAAGAAAAAGCTGACCCACGCCGAACGAAAACAGATCGAAGCCGCCATCGCAAGAGCGAACCGAACGGATAAGAAAGAAAAATCGGCGCAGGACAGCATCCCGTATCAGCGTATGTGGCCGGACGGCATTTGCCGTGTGACCGACACGCGCTACACCAAAACGATCCAGTATCAGGACATCAACTACCAGCTCTCGCAGAATGAGGACAAGACCGCCATCTTTGAAGCGTGGTGCGATTTTCTGAACTACTTTGACAGCTCCGTGCAATTCCAGCTTTCCTTTGTGAACCTCTCGGCTTCGCAGGAAACCTTTGCACGGAGCATTTCTATCCCGCCCTGCGGAGACGAATTTGACGGCATCCGCGCCGAGTACGCCGGTATGCTGCAAAACCAGCTTGCCCGCGGCAACAACGGCCTGATTAAGACCAAGTATCTCACGTTCGGCGTTGAGGCCGACAACCTCCGCGCCGCCAAGCCCCGTTTGGAGCGCATCGAAACCGACCTTTTGAACAACTTCAAGCGGTTGGGCGTTGTGGCTGCGCCGCTGAACGGCTTCGAGCGCCTGCACGTTATGCACGACATCCTGCGGATGGACGAGCAGGAACCGTTCCGCTTCTCGTGGGACTGGCTGGCTCCCTCCGGGCTGTCCACCAAGGACTTTATCGCGCCCAGCTCCTTTGAGTTCAAGACCGGCAGGATGTTCCGCATGGGCAAAAAGCTGGGTGCGATCAGCTTCGTGCAGATTCTGGCACCGGAGCTGAACGACCGGATGCTTGCGGACTTTTTGGATATGGAAAGCAGCGTCCTCGTCAATCTCCATGTGCAGTCCGTGGATCAGGTCAACGCCATCAAGACCGTCAAGCGCAAGATCACCGATCTCGACAAGTCCAAAATCGAGGAACAGAAGAAGGCCGTCCGCGCCGGGTACGATATGGACATTATCCCATCCGACCTTGCCACCTACGGCGCAGAAGCCAAAAAGCTGTTGCAGGATTTGCAGTCCCGCAACGAGCGAATGTTTCTGCTGACCTTCCTCATTCTCAACACGGCGGACACACCCCGGCAGCTTGACAACAACATCTTCCAGACCTCCAGCATCGCGCAGAAGTATAACTGTGCGCTGACCCGGCTGGACTTTCAACAGGAAGAAGGACTGATGAGCAGTCTCCCGCTGGGGCTGAATCAGATCGAGATTCAGCGAGGCTTGACCACCTCCAGTGTAGCGATCTTCGTCCCCTTCACCACGCAGGAGCTGTTCCAGAACGGTTCGGAGGCGCTGTACTACGGCATCAACGCCCTTTCCAACAACCTCATCATGGTAGACCGGAAGCTGCTGAAAAATCCCAACGGCCTGATTTTAGGCACTCCCGGCAGCGGCAAGTCATTTTCGGCAAAACGCGAGATCACCAATGCGTTTCTTATCTGCCCCAAGGATGACATCATCATCTGTGACCCGGAGGGCGAATATACACCGCTGGTGGAGCGTCTACACGGTCAGGTCATTAAGCTGTCGCCCACCGGCAAGGGCTACGACGGTTCGCCCTGCTATATCAATCCGATGGACTTGAATCTGGATTACAGCGACGATGATAACCCGCTGAGCCTGAAATCCGACTTCATTTTGTCGCTGTGCGAGCTGATCGTCGGCGGCAAGGACGGGCTTGCCCCTGTGGAAAAGACCATCATCGACCGCTGCGTGCGCATCGTCTACCGGGATTACCTCAACGACCCGAAGCCGGAGAATATGCCGTTGCTGGAGGACTTGTATAACGCCCTCCGTGCGCAGGATGAAAAGGAAGCGCAGTACATTGCCACTGCATTGGAAATCTACGTCACCGGTTCTCTGAATGTGTTCAACCATCACACGAACGTGGATGTGAATAGCCGCATCGTCTGCTATGACATCAAGGAGCTGGGCAAGCAGCTCAAAAAAATCGGGATGCTGGTGGTGCAGGATCAGGTCTGGAACCGTGTGACCATCAACCGCGCCGCCCATAAAACGACCCGCTACTATCTTGACGAGTTCCATCTTCTTTTGAAGGAGGAACAGACGGCTTCGTACAGTGTCGAAATCTGGAAACGCTATCGCAAATGGGGCGGCATCCCCACCGGGATCACGCAAAATGTCAAAGACCTGTTATCCAGCCGCGAGGTTGAGAACATTTTTGAGAACAGCGATTTCATCTATATGCTCAATCAGGCCGCTGGTGACCGGCAGATTCTCGCAAAGCAGCTCAACATTTCGCCGCATCAGCTTTCTTATGTGACCCACTCCGGCGAGGGCGAGGGGCTGCTGTTCTACGGCAACACGATCCTGCCCTTCATTGACCACTTCCCGAAGGACACCGAGCTGTACCGCGTCATGACAACCAAACCGCAAGAGGTGGCGTCGGCATGAAAAGAGAACCGCGTTTGCAGTTTTCCGACGCCGATCTTGCCGAGCCGAAGCTGGAAAAGCCCATCAAGCGGGTGAAAAAAGCGGAGGCCAGGGCGGATAAGGCGCAGGCGAAAATCCCCAAGAAAACCGTGGTCAAAAAGGAACGCGGCTTTGATCCTGCCACCGGCAAGGTCAAAACGCAGCTCCGTTTTGAGGAAGTGGATAAGAAAAAGCCGCCCTCAAAGCTGACCCATGCCGTGCAGGATGCCCCCGCCAACCTCATTCTTTCTCAGGTTCATCGGGAGGTGCGGCAGAGCGAGGATGACAATGTAGGCGTAGAGGCCGCGCACAAGGTAGAGCAAGCCGTGGAGAGCGGCGGGCGGCTGGTGCAGTCTGCCCACCGCGCCCATCAGCTCAAGCCTTATCGTGCTGCCATCCGTGCAGAGAAAAAGCTGGAACGAGCCAATCTTGACGCGCTCCAGAAGAAAGCAGAGATCGACAGCCCCACAAGCAATCCCGTTTCCAAATGGCAGCAGAAGCAGGCAATTAAGAAGCAGTATGCCGCTGCCAAGCACAATCAGGCGGCGCAGACTACGGCAAAGGCGGCAGAGAATACCGCCAAGGCCGCGAAAAAGGCCGCTGAAAAGGCTGAGAAAGCGGGCAAATATGTGTGGGAACACCGGCGCGGCTTTGCCATTGCCGCCGCAATTCTGCTGATGCTGGCATTTCTGCTCAATGGCCTGTCCTCCTGCTCGGTGATAATGGATGGCGTCGGCTCCGGGATCGCGGCCAGTACCTATCCATCGCAGGACGCCGATATGCTGAGCGCGGAGGCGCAGTATTGCGCGATGGAAGCCGAGCTTCAGCACTACCTCGACACCTACGAAAGCACCCATGACTACGATGAGTACCACTTTGATCTGGACACCATCGAGCATGACCCCTATGTACTCATTTCCATAATTACGGCGCTGCATCAAGGGGAATGGACGCTGGATGAGGTGCAGGGTACGCTCCAGATGCTCTTTGACCGCCAGTACATTTTGACCGAAGATGTGGTGGTGGAAACCCACTACCGCACAGAAACCGACACATGGACGGACGCGGACGGCAACACCCATACGGACACCTATCAGGTTCCGTATGACTACTACATCTGCACGGTCACGCTGGAAAACTTCAATCTCTCCCATGTTCCCGTTTACATTATGAGCGAAGAACATCTCGGAATGTACGCCACCTATATGGCCACCCTCGGCAACCGTCCCGACCTGTTCCCCGGTTCAGGCTACATCGGCAAGTATGTGGAGGGCAGCTATACCGACTACGACATTCCCCCGGAGGTGCTGGACGATGAGGTATTCGCCGCCATTATCAAGGAAGCGGAAAAATATCTCGGCTACCCCTACGTTTGGGGCGGCAGCAGTCCCTCTACCTCATTTGACTGTTCGGGCTTCGTCAGTTGGGTCATCAATCATTCCGGTTGGGATGTGGGCAGGCTGGGAGCGCAGGGGCTATGCAATATCTGTACGCCCGTACCCTCTGCCAATGTCAAACCGGGCGATCTGGTATTTTTCACCGGAACGTATGATACCCCCGGTGTCAGCCATGTGGGTATCTACGTCGGCAACAATATGATGATCCACTGCGGAGATCCGATCTCTTATGCAAACTTAAATTCAAACTATTGGCAGTCCCATTTCTACCGCTATGGGCGCTTGCCGTAAAGGAGAGTGAACGATATGAACCCGAAAATTATGAAGCTCCGTGGAGAGCTGGAGAAGAACAAATGCAAAATCTCCGATCTGCAAGGCCGCAACCGCGAGCTGGAAAAGCAGATTCGTGAGCTGGAGGACACCGACATCATCGGCATGGTGCGCGAGAACGGCATGACGATGGAACAGTTTGCCGAGCTGTTCCGCCGTATGCAGGCCGCGCCTGCACCGGCCACTTCGGAAAAGGAGGCGTTGAACCATGACTAAAAACACACCGCGCATTTTTATCAGCCTGCTGCTGATGCTCCTGTGTATCGGGATTCTCCCCGTTTCCGCCTTTGCCAGCGACGGTGATTATCCTGATGATGCGCTGCCCACCGCCGAAAGCAGCGCCGCAGACGCACAGGAAACAAAACAGATCGGCACGGTCACGACCAACGGCGGCAACTTGAATGTCCGCACCGGCGCGGGACTGGACAACACCGCGTTTACGCAGCTCCCCAACGGCACGGTGGTCGATGTGATCGGTAGGGACGGCGATTGGGTTAAAATCCTGCTGCCCGCCCGTGTGGGCTATGTGTACGGCGGCTATCTGACCGTTACCGACGCCGCCGACAGCACCGTGAGCATCGGCAGCATGACGGGCGGCAGCGACGCGCTGACACCGGACGGCAATCTGACGCTGATCGACGATATTGGCACCAGCACCAAGGCAGGAAAACAGTTCATTACGTTGGAAAGCAAGAATGGTAACGTATTTTACATGATTATTGACCGCGACGATGAGGGCGAAGAAACCGTCCACTTCTTGAATCAGGTGGATGAGGCCGACCTGATGGCGCTGACCGGCGAGGAAGAAACGCCCGCCACTTGCTCCTGCACCACAAAATGCGTGGCCGGTACGCTCAATACATCCTGCCCCGTCTGCGCGGTCAACATGACCGAGTGCGTGGGCAAGGAGGCAAAGCTCGAAGTCCCCACCGAGCCGACAGAATCCGCCGCCGAGGAACCGGAGAAAAAGAGCGGCGTGGGCGGCATCCTTGTCGTTCTGCTGATCGTCGCGCTGGGCGGCGGTGCAGCGTTCTACATTTTCAAGCAGAAAAAGGCCAAGCCGCAGACCAAAGGCAGCGCCGATCTGGACGATTATGACTACGGCGAGGACGAATATGAGTTTGAGCCGTATGAGGACGAACCGGAACAGGATACTACGGAGGATACAGACGCATGAGATATTTCACCAACAATCCGCTGGAACGACTGATGATGCAGAAGCCGAAAGCAGCGCGGGAGGACAGCCCTCCCGCCGCTGCCAAGGAACACTTCTGCTATGGCTGTAAGCGCTTCGGGCAGAGCTGCGTTCGTCCCTGTTACCGTGACGTAAAGAGAATGGAGGCTGCACCATGCGCCTTGTGATTGCCGAAAAGCCATCCGTGGCGCAGAGCATCGCCGCCGTGCTGGGTGCTAAATCACGGCATGACGGGTATCTGGAGGGCAGCGGGTACATCGTGTCGTGGTGTTTCGGGCATCTGGCAGAGCTGGCCGACGCCGCCGTTTACAATGCCGATGACGCCAAATGGACGCTGGCAGCGCTGCCCATCATTCCTATCTCATTCCGCTTCATCGTCCGCTCTGAAAAGCAGAAGCAGTTTGACATTCTGCGGGAGCTGGTGCGCCGGGAGGATGTGGCAGAGGTGGTCAACGCCTGCGACGCTGGGCGCGAGGGTGAGCTGATCTTCCGCACGGTTTACTGCCTTGCGGGATGCTCCAAGCCGATTTTGCGGCTTTGGATTTCTTCGATGGAGGATGATGCCATCCGCAACGGCTTCCAGCAGCTTAAGTCTGGGCGCGACTATGACGGCCTGCATCAATCTGCGCTGTGCCGCGCCAAGGCTGATTGGCTGGTTGGTATCAACGCCACGCGGTATTTCTCCCTGACGTATGGCCGCACATTGAACATTGGGCGCGTCATGTCGCCCACGCTGGCGCTGCTGGTACAGCGCGAGGCGGAGATCTCCGCATTTGTGGCAGAACCGTTCTACACCGCCCAGCTCGATTGCGGCTTTCCCGCCACGACAGGCCGAATGAAGGACAGGAAGGACGCCGACGCCATCGCCAACGCCTGCAAGGGCAAGGCAGTAACCGTCAAAAGCGTGGAGCGCAAGGAAAAGTCTGAGAAAGCGCCCGCGCTCTACGATTTGACCTCCCTCCAGCGCGACGCCAACCGCGTTCTCGGCTACACCTCTCAGCAGACCCTCGACTATCTCCAAGCGCTCTATGAAAAGAAGCTCTGTACCTACCCGCGCACCGACAGCCGCTATCTGACCGACGATATGGAGGGCAGCGTCCCCTGCCTTGTCGCCGCCGCTGCCGCTGTCTGCGGCATGGAGAAGCCGCCGACCATCTGCGCCAAGCAGGTATGCAGCAGTAAAAAAGTCACCGATCACCACGCCATTGTTCCCACCATCAGCGCGGAAAAGGTAGATATGGCCTCTCTGCCGCTGGGCGAACGCGAGGTGCTGAAGCTGGCGGCAAGAGGCTTGCTTCGTGCGGTGGATGAACCACATCGCTACGCAGAAACGGTCATTACGGTGGACTGTGCCGGTCTGAGCTTCACCGCCAAGGGCAAAACCGTCCTTGCTCCCGGCTGGAAGCGCTATGAGCAGGAGCAGACGGAGGCAGCGCCCGCGCTGCCGGTGGTAACGGATAATCAGACGCTTTCCGTATCTGCCGCGTCGGTCAAGACCGGAAAAACCACGCCGCCCAAGCATTTCACCGAGGATACGCTGCTGGCCGCGATGGAAAACGCGGGCAAGGAGGATATGCCAGATGATGCCGAGCGCAAGGGCATCGGAACCCCGGCGACCCGCTCCGGTATCATTGAAAAGCTGGTGTCCTCCGGTTTTGTGGAGCGCAGGAAGTCCAAAAAGATCACAAATCTGCTGCCCACCTCCACCGGCACGGCGCTTATCACCGTTCTGCCTGAACAGCTCCAGTCTCCGCAGCTCACCGCTGAATGGGAGCACCGCCTGAAAGAGATCGAGCGCGGTGAAATCGCCCCGGACAGCTTCATGGATGGGATCGCCGCCATGCTACATGAGCTGGTGCAGACCTACAAACCCATCCCCGGTACGGAAGTCCTGTTCCCCTCCGGGCGTGAGGTGGTCGGCAAGTGTCCCCGCTGCGGAGCCGAGGTGACGGAATCACCGAAAGGCTTTTTCTGCGAGAACCGTGCCTGTTCCTTTGTTCTCTGGAAAAACAGCCGCTTTTTCACCGCCAAGAAAAAGGTGCTGACAAAATCCCTTGCCGCTGCGCTTTTGAAAAATGGCCGCGCCCCGCTGAAAGGCTGCTACTCCGAAAAGACCGGGAAAACCTATGATGCCAGCGTTCTTCTGGAGGACGATGGACAGCGCACGGGCTATAAGATGGTGTTCGACAATGGCTGATGCGCCGCGTATGGATCACAAGCAGCTCCGCCGCTCCAAAAAGCTCATTCGGAAGCTCTGCTGTAATTATGATCACGGCAACTGCCTCGCGCTGGATGATGGAGAGCCTTGCGTCTGCGTACAGGGTATTTCCTACTCGCTGCTGTGCAACTGGTTCCGAAACGCGGTGCTTCCCGCCGACCATGAGCTGCTGGCCGACGTGATGCGGGAAAGGCCGGGAAAGCGCTGCGCCGTCTGCGGTAAGCCGGTCTATTCTTCCTCCAACCGCGCCAAGTATTGCCCGGTCTGCGCCAAGCAGGAGCGCCGAAAGCAGGACGCCAAACGGAAGCGTGAACAATACTGGAACCTCCGCAAATAGAGGCCGAAAAAGCCCCATGCTGCAAGGCTTTTTCCATGCGGAATCCCAAGGGGCTGAGACATTCTATCCGCAAGCCCGAAAACAACATCTATCTGCGGAGAATTGCCCCTGTGCAGGATGTGTTTTCTTCTGCGCAGGGGCGCTATTTTTTGAAAGGAGATCATCATGGCTGAAAAGCAAACCAACAAAGACCGGATGCGGGAAATCGTTGACAGCATCGAAAACGGCATCAAGGAGCTGTTCGAGAGCGATAAGTACCGGAAGTACCTTGCCACCATGAGCCGCTTTCACCGCTACTCGGTCAACAACACCATGCTCATCTATATGCAGCGCCCCGACGCCACCCATGTGGCGGGCTTCAACAAGTGGCGCGATCAGTTCGGCAGGAACGTCCTGAAAGGCGAAAAAGGTATCCGCATCATCGCTCCTACTCCCTATAAGAAAAAGGTCGAGGAAATCAAGACCGACCCGGAAACCAATGCGCCGGTGCTGGATGCGGATGGCAAGGCCATCATTGAGGAAAAGGAAATCCGAATCCCTATGTTCAAGGTGGTATCCGTCTTTGATGTGTCACAGACTGCGGGAAAGCCCTTGCCCCAGCTTGCCGCTGATCTGAGCGGCAATGTGCAGCAGTATGAGGTTTTCATGGAGGCGCTGCGCCGCGCTTCTCCCGTTCCGATAGAGATAAAGCCCGTTGCGCATGACACAGATGGCTTTTTCAGCATTAAGGCGCAGAGCATCACCATCCGCGCCGGTATGAGTGAGGTGCAGACGGTATGCGCCGCCGTCCATGAGATTGCTCACGCCAAGCTCCACGACTATGAACACATGACAGAGCTTGCGGACGATGGTGAGACGATCCTTGTCCCCGGAGAAAAGAGTCGCAACACCGAGGAGGTCGAGGCCGAAAGCATCTCCTATGCGGTCTGCCAGTATTACGGCATTGAAACGGGAGAAAACAGCTTCGGCTATATCGCCACATGGTCAAAGGGCAAGGAGCTGAAAGAGCTTCGCGCCAGTCTGGAAACCATCAACAAGACGGCTTCCGAGCTGATTACGGACATTGACCGGCATTTTGCGGAGATTTGCAGGGAGCGCGGCATTTCTGTGGAGAAATCCGAGCAAGCGGAAAGCCAATTAAAAGAGAACAGCAATATGTCTGCGGCTGACTTGGCAAAAAGCATTTCAGAGCTGTATCTCGATGCGAATGGCCTTGCCTTTCTCAGCGAATTTGCAAGTCAGGAAGATTGCCTCCAGCATTTCTACGAAGATCTGTTGACAGGAGCAGATGAGATAAAAGGCTTCCTGTCCGAAACACTTGAGCAGAGCGATGAATACGCGCACAGAGCGAATGAGCTGCTGTTGGAAGTTGAGGCATTTCAGAAAAGTCACACTTCCTTAAAGGAACTCGACGCTAATGAGCGTTGGTATGCGGTTGATGGTGGGAGCAAGCATCTTCGCATAACAGAAGATGGTGCAAAATATGCCTATGAACTTTACGACAAGGACACTCTACACCTTCTGGAAAGCGGAACAGTACATGACGATGATGTAAACTTTCTTTTGGCGGCTGCGATTCGTATCTGCGAAACACATGGCTATGATAAGACCGTGCCGTTTGAAGTTTTGTCAAACAAGTTTGCAGGGATTTTGTACTCACTCGAATTGTCATCGGACGACAATCAGGTTGTTCACGAGGAGGCCGGTTCTCGTGCCGCAGGCACACTTCCAACTTCGCCAGAGCTGGAACAGGCCACCCCGATGCCCGACCCCACGCTGACGGTGGACGATATGCGCAGCTATGGGTATCTGGACGGCGATATGCTCCCGCTTTCCAAAGACCGGGCGCTGGAGCTGCTGGAGCATGACATCACGGTTTATATGCTCCATCCCGACAACGCCGAAGAAATGGTTTTTGAGGCCGAGGACATCATCAAGCATGACGGAATGTTCGGGATCACACAACCGGATTGGGATGCGGTCAAAGGCCATATCCCGCCCCGTGATGTGGAACAGCGCTTTTTGAACAGCCCCACCGATTCTATGGCGATCTATCAACTGCGCCGGGACGCGCCGGTCGAGCTGCGTTTTGCCAGCCTCGGCAGTCTGGCCGCACCGCCTGACCCGGCCAACTATGAAGCCATTTATACCCGTGAGGTGTACCCGGACGATGATACCGGCAGAATCCTTGAAAACTTCTACTACATTTTCAACGACGAGCGCCCCGGCGATTTTGTGGGACACAGCCTCTCCGTCAGCGACATCGTTGCGCTGAAACAGAACGGCAAGGTATCCTATCACTACTGTGACAGCATGGGATTTCAGGAGCTGCCCGCTTTTCAGAAGCCGGAGAATTACCTGAAAGCCGCCGAAATGTCGATGGAGGACGATTACGGCATGATCGACGGCATTATCAATAACGGCTCCAAACAGCCCACCGTTGCCAATCTTGAGGCACAGGTCAAGGCCGGTATGTCCATCTCCCTGATGGATTTGGCGGCGGCTGCCCACCGGGAACGGGATGCCGGTGAACGCAAGCCCTCCGTGCTGGAGCAGCTCAAGAACCAGCCTGTTCAGGAACGTCCACACAAAACAGCGCCGAAAAAGAGCGCGGAAAAGGAGCTTTGATATGAACATCACATTTGAAGAACGGCAGCTTATGAGCCTCTACAACACCGGCACCCGCACGGGCTTGATCGCGGCGCTGGAGGAAATGCGCGGCTACCTCGCTGCGGATGAAACGGAGCTGCGGGAGCTGACGGACAGCGCCATCGCAAAGCTGCGCAGGATGAGCGACGCGGAATATGACGCGCTTGACCTGTTCCCCGATTTTGAAAAGGAGGATATGGATGCCGAGTAAAGTACAGCTCTATGCGCAGATGGCAGACCGCACGGCGGAGCAGATCACGGGAAGCTACCAGAAGTGGACGGCATTTCTGACCACCGCCGCAAGGCTGTATAAGTACCCCTACAACGAGCAGCTCATGATCTTCGCCCAGCGCCCGGAGGCCACGGCCTGCGCGGAATACGACCTCTGGAATAAGCAGATGCGCCGGTATGTGCGACGAGGCAGCAAGGGCATCGCCCTTGTGGATACCAGCAGCGACCAACCCAAACTCCGATATGTATTTGATGTTTCCGACACCAGCGGCGGCGAGAACTCTCGCCGCCCGTATCTTTGGGAATACCGGCAGGAGCATCGTGGGGTGGTATCTGCGGCGCTGGAGCAGCGCTTCGACGTTTCCGGTGAAAACGGGCTTGCCGATCAGTTGGAGCGTGTGGCGGCGCAGCTTGTAGATGAATACTGGCACGACAACCGGCGCGATATTGTCGGCATCGTTGACGGTTCCTTTTTGGAGGACTATGATGAGTTCAACATCGGAGCCGCTTTTCGGAATGCCGCCGTTGTCAGCACCACCTATGCGCTGCTGTCCCGTTGTGGGATGCAGCCGGGAGAATACTTCGAGCATGAGGATTTTCTGAACGTCTTTGATTTCAACACCCCGCAGACCGTCGCCGCTCTTGGAACGGCCATCAGCCAGTCCAGCGAGCTGGTGCTGCGGCAGATCGAAGTCACCATCAAGAATTATGAGCGCGAGAAAATCGCGGAAAGGAGCGAAAGCCATGAGCGAACTGACCTATACCCGCAGCGGAGATTATCTGATTCCCGACCTGAGCCTGACCGAGCAGCCGCAAACCCCGCTGGGCAAGTACGGCAGGATGCGGAAGAATTACCTGAAGGAGCATCGTCCGGTGCTGTGGAACAGCCTGCTGCTGTCCGAGAAGCTGTACCCCCATCTGCGGGAGATCGACGAGGCAGCGAACAACCGGCTGGAACAGATGATGCCGGAGCTGATGAAGTCAGCGGGCGTGACGGAAGCGCTGAAAGCCAGCGACCCGATGAAGTGGGTAGGGCTGATGAACACGCTGAAAGCGCAGGCCGAGGAAACGATCCTCACGGAACTGGTGTTCAGCTAAAT
>OLQY01002093.1_pt1 | contig 13903 bp, 9 predicted proteins | sample 1672851 | NCBI WGS metagenome assembly OLQY01 (sample SAMEA3136730, study PRJEB25190) | human gut metagenome | reverse complement strand
TTCTTGGCTTTTCTATTCTTATTTTTCATAAATGCAACATAGCACGGATTTTGGTTGTTCAGCAAATCTTGCATCAGCCTTGCGGCCTGCTGTTTCGCCACGTCCTGCGGGTGGCAGTAGGTGCGTTCCAAGAATTCCGTATCCGCATGACCCAGCAGGGATGCCGCCACCTGTTTACTGGTGCCTTCCTGCAGCAGATAGGTTGCGTAGAAATGCCGCAGGGTGTGCAAGTGGTAATCCTCAGATAATCCGCATTGCTTATACAGCTTACGCAGATGCCGTGTAAAAGAATCCGGGTGCGGCACATGACCATCGGGGTCTGTAAAAATCGGCTGTTCTCTATCCGGAACACCGCTATGCAGCACCTGCTGCTGTCGCAGCGCCATCAGAAGTTCCCATATCCCCATGGGAATCGTTACAATCCGTTCCCGATGGCTCTTGGTGTCGCTCTCAACAATCTGCCCGGATGCGCAGCTGCGGGAACGGCGGATGGTCAGTTCACAAGCACCGGTTATGTCCCTCCATTGCAGGGCGCACAGTTCACCACGCCGCAGACCGGTTGTGATGGCCAAGGTATAATAGGCGCGATACAGAATCGGTTCGTTCTGAATTGCCCGCATTAGTTTACTCATTTCATATTTCTGCGGAATATGCTGCACCTCTTTCTCAAAATGCTTCTTGCGGACACGGTGCGCCGGATTGAATGGAATGATGTCATTTTTCTTGGCATCCTCCAGCACCGAGGAAACCGTTTCCAGATATTTCTGCACAGTAGTTTCCTTGATGCAATTTCCACCACGCCCCGGGCGCTTGCGCAATTCTTCGCACATTTCCTCTAGGGTCATGGGGAGCAGCTTTGCAAGCGGGATGCCTCCAATCAATGGGTAGACAATATCCAGATTGCGTTTGTACCCTGCATAGGTGGTAGCTTTGAAAAACGGTTCTTGCCGCTTGAGCCAGTTTTCGGCGTACTGTTCAAAGTGGGTCTGGTCGCTTTCTTCTACGCCATACTTGAACTTCTTCTCGATGCGCTCGGCCTCCGCCATGACATACTGTTGAATGCCGCGCTTTGGCACGGATGATGGCACAGTGATGGTCTGCGCTTTCATCCGTTTCTGCCCGTTGCCCTTATAGCCGTTGCAGACGGTGATTTTGTATTTTCGTTCGGACTTTTTCTTGATGTAAGCCATTGTACCTCCTTGTCAACGCTGCCAAGAACGGTTTCGGCAGCGGTTTCTATTGTTTGTATGTTGATTTCGGTTTTCTTGGTCTATGCGGTTGGATTCGCGCGTGCGTTGAATACGCTTGATGGCTCCCTCTGCAATCTTATCCTCTTTGCGGAGTTCCGCAATTTTACAGGTCAACGCCATGCGTTGGTCAGCCAACTCCGGCGGAGCATCCTTTCGGCGTATCTGTTTGACGATTTCCACCCGCTGTGCGGCAAGGGCATCTATCTGCCGGGATAAGCCCTTGCGGTAATTCACGATTGCCTGCAAAGACGGGAATTGGTGTTCGTGGACAAAGGCGTGTTCTGCAAGGATTTCCTCGGTGTCTTTCCAGATGCGCTCCAGTTCCGGGCGATTGATGCGGGGCTGCTGTTTCTTGGGAAGGATGCCCAGCTGATAACAGTAGTACAGATACAAACGGTGCATTTGGGATTCTCCGAAGAATACCTCGAAGAAAATTTGGAGGATGCTTCTATTCACCGTGGAACGATACCGTTTCGGCGTATACTGTCGGGGCGGGTGTTTCCGTTCATACAGCCTTGGTCCGTACAACAGGTAATTTCCGCGCAGTCGGTCATCGATGCCTGCAAGATCGTATTCTTCTCCCAGCCTATAAAGTCGCACGGCTCGACCACCATCCCGCGCCCGGATGGTTGCGTACCTTCGGTTCGGGTCACTGCTAAAAATATACCCCTGCCGATACAGCGCCCTGTGGAAATCCTCGGCGGTACTGGCATCCTCACAGGCTTGGTCGATGGCTTCCCGCATCCGGGCGTACCGCGCCGGTTCCTTGGCTTTGGGCTGCTCCACTACCGACAAGCCGTACTCCCGGCACAGCTTGTCGGATGCTGCCCGGAACTCGGCATACTGGCTGCGGCGTTGCTCGTATTTCTTCCCGTCCACATACGATACGGAATTGATAACGAAGTGGTTGTGCAGGTTATCCGTATTCATGTGGGTGGCGACCAGCACCTGAAATCGCTTGCCCCAGACCTTGCGGGCCAGTGCCACGCCGATTTCATGGCATTGCTCCGGGGTGACCTCACCCTCGCGGAAGCTTTGGTAGGCATGGAGCGCCACCACGCCGTCTGTTTTACCAAAGCGTTCCTGTACCGCCCGCATATCTTCCCACGCATGATTTGCCCTGCAATGGATGCCGGTGACAAGCTGGGCGCTCTCGTTCAGCTTGGTCTTGGCATCGTTCTCCGCATAGTGCAGCGTTTGGGCAAGAGCATCGTATTCGGTTTTGTCCGGGTTGGCCGCATAATCAAGGACGCGCTGTAAACTGTCCTTGATTGCCCAAATCTTAGTTACCGCCAATGAGCAAATCCCTCATACGGTCGGTCTGGACATTGATGGCTGCCCCTTCCCGTGCAGAACAGTTCTCTGCAATTTCATTCAGTTTATCCAATATATCAAATACCTCCTTGGGCGGATGCCCGCCCGGTTCATATCCCAGCGCCCGCTGGCGTAAGTATTCCGAGAGAGATAGCCCGCACCGTTTAGCCATCAGCGTCATTTTTCGTTTCTCTGTGACGCTGACGCGGACGTTGATTCCGACACTGCGCTTTCTCATGCGCTCGCAGCCTCACAGGGGTTCGGGGCTGTCCTCGTAGGCTTTTCGGCGGGTTGCCCTGTGGCAACACTTCGCCTATGCTTGCTTCCCTCAAGCGCTCCGAGTGACGATGGTGACGATGGTGACGGTCTTTCTGGGATACCCCACCCCGATAATTGAGTTATGTCAATATCATCGTCACCACCATCACCATCGTCACCATAGAAGCTCAAAAGACGAACCTTGTTCTTTCGATGGGTTTTATAGTGAATACCTTTCGGCTCGAACACTTTATCGAAATACTTGGCCATGTTATAGGTAAATTGATTCGGCTGTACTCCCTCGATATGCACTTCTGCAAGCAATTCCGATGCCGTTCCCTGCCAGTTTCCGACACTTTCGATATACTCTGCCGCTTTCCACAGGTAATCCGGCACAGCCTTGATTTCCCGTTCTTCTGCGGTTTCCTCATCTTCTAAAGTCCAAACACAGCTTTCTTCGCGCAAATGCAGCGTTCTGTCGTCCATATCGCGCCCGGTGAGCAGAATGTCAGCGGTCTGGCTCATGCGTTTTCTCTGCATGACCCAGCTTGTATCGGCTACGCCCATAAGACCTGTGGAGCCGGAAATCTGATCAAATGGGTCGGATGCAGTTTGCTTGCGCAAGTGGTGAATCAGCAAAATACAGATGCCATACTTGTCAGCAAGCTTTTTCAATGCACCTGCCTCCTTATAGTCGTTCGCATACATTCCACCGTTTCCGTCGCTTAGACGCACTTTTTGAAGTGTATCGATAACGATTAGACCAACATCGTGATATGTGTGGACAAGTGCCTCAACTTGTTCCTCCAATCCCCGCCCAATACTCGGACATTCGGTTTGCAGAATCAGCCGTTCTGGGGCATCGCCGCCGTCGATAAGCTGGAAAATGCGATTTTGCAGACGGTTAAATGTATCTTCCAACGAGAAATAAATCACGGTGCATGGCTCTATTTCTCGATTCCAGACAGGATTGCCCTGCGCAATCTGTAAGCAGAGCCACAGCGTCAGCCAACTTTTGCCTGCCTTGCTGGGACCGGCAAACAGCGCCAATCCGGCAGGGAGCAGACCGGGAATGATCCACTTGACCGGCGGCAGTGGCGTGGAGAGGAGTTCTTCTGCGGTGATTGCTTTCGGAAGTTTTGTAAAAGTCATTTGCATCATCCTTTCAATTTCAAGATATATACATTATCTCATATTATCGTGATTTTGTGTGTAGTAAGTTTTACTCTCCAGTAGTAAGTTGTACGGCTCGCGCCGCCCCACAGCCCCACAAGCGCGCCAAACGGCGGTTTTGCGGGTGATGTCGCGTCCGTGTGCGATGCGGAGCTGCCGCCCCACACGGGGCTTGTTTGGGCGAGATGTTGGAGTGAATCAGATTTGATTCACTTTTTCGGTTTTATCACCCCAAAGTGAATCAGTTCTGATTCACTTCGGCGGTCCGCGTGCGTATTTCGCACAGTTCGTCTGTTTTGCGTTTGTCATAGGCTCACACCCTTTCTGAATTCGCAGCGTTGTTTTGTGTAACCCTCTTGAATACACTTTTCGGGAGAGAAAAAAGAGCCCGGAGGACCTTACCGATTTCGGTAAGGCCCTCCGGGCTCTTTATATATTTTCTCTGTTTTATCCGGGCGTAAGGGTACACTTTCCCCGCAAATCTTGATGTAAATTCAATAAAAATCAAATAATACGCATGTTAGCGTTAGTTACACGGTTATGTAAATAATAAAAATAAATAAAAGAAACCGTGTGCATCAAAATAATGCTGAAGAAAAATGTCTAATTTGCCGCTCGCCCCCAGACTTGGGAACATAACAGGCAAGCCGCTGACGACGACCGTACACTGACTCTGCAAGGATCTTACTTCTTACAACCCCTGCGCGGTCACCCCATCTGAAGCTGTGGGGCATCTGGAGTATCATTATGTTCTCTCCCTGCCGTGGGTTAAGGTCTGCCTTGATCTTGCTGTGCGCCCCATCGGGAAAGTAAAGTACCTGTTATGCTGTGTATTCAGTTGTAAAGGTGCTGTTGTACAGAACAAATCTGTAGTTTTAGTATACTCCAGCCGTTAGCAATCGGTCAACAGTAAGTGCTAATTGTTTACACGACATTCACAATTCAAGGCGACAATCCACCTATGATGGATTTCATTAGAGAGTTTGCTCACCGTCTAATGTATTGTACATAGTCATCAGCAGGGTTCGCTGATGCATCTTTCGGTTATGGATGTCAATCAAGCATTAAGATATCCTTGCCGCAAAAGTCACCGCAAATTTTGCCCCGCCGCCAGGGGTGTCGGTCACGGTCAAGTCTGCATGATGCAGCCAGGCTAGTTCCTTGGCTACGCTTAGACCAAGGCCAAAATTGTGCTTGTCGGTGCGGCTGGGATCAGCGCTGTAAAAACGGTCAAAGACCCGAGCTTTTTCGGCATCCGGTATGCCGGGGCCGTGGTCTTGCACGGCCAGGGTGATTTTTTCCCCACAGTATGTCAAGCACAGTTCCACGGGGGTGCCCGCGGGGGTGTGGTCAAACGCATTGTTGAGCAGGATTGCCAGCAGCTGCTTTACACGGTCCGGGTCCGCCTCTATGGAAGGAACGCTGTCCTCCGGCAGGGTCAGACTTAACGGGTGTTGGCGCTGCTGCGCCAACGAGAAAAACGCATCGTATACTTCTAGGCAGAGGTTATCCGGTGCGATGGGGTGCAGATGGGCCGGCAAGGCATCCAAGTCGCCGTTGGCCAGCACCAGCAGATCCTCCACCAGCCGCGCCATACGGTCCGTCTCCTGCTCGGCATTCCGCAAAAGGGTGGCGCGTTCAGTCACAGGAGTGCGGCACGCAGCGTCCAGGCTTGCTTTTACTACGGCCAGCGGGCTGCGCAGTTCGTGCCCGGCTGCGGCGATGAACTCCTTCTGCCGCCGCATGGCCAATGCCGTCGGAGCCAGCGCTTTGCCGGTCAGCCGCCAGCTGATGATCGCCAGCAGCAGTGTGCCAGTGAACCAGATCGCACCATACTGCACAACTGTCTGGACCGCATGACGGTGTACAAAGCCCATATCCTGTAAAGCGGCCACAAGCAGATAACTGCCTGCTGTGCCGCGCGGCAGCAAGGCTGCGTGGCAGCGGTATTCGTTCAGCGTGAACACCGCGCTTTGCCGCTGCACGGCACCGCTGCTGTCATGCAGACTTGTGTCCAGCAGGGGGGACAAACCTTCTTCTAACAGAGGTTCAACCGCATTGCGGGCATCGGCGCTGCCCGTGGTGCCCGCAAAATGCAGCGCGGCACCGTTGTCCCACAAAAACAAAAGGCAGCCGCTGTTGTGCTCCTGGTCAGCCAGCCAAGCGTCACTTACGCTGTCGGCGCTGTCCAGCCGGTCAACGATGGCAGAAAAGTTCTGCGTGAGCAGCGTCTCCGCGGCGGTCCTGTACTGGGCGGCGGCATAATTCCATGTCACGACCAGCGCACCTGCCAGCACCAACGAGGTCAGCGCCGTCATCAGCAGGGTCAAACGGCGGCGCAGTGCAGTCAGCATGGCGGTACCTCCGCCTTATAGCCGCTACCGCGCACGGTGGTGATCGTTACCGCACTGCCTACGGCTTTCAGCCGCCGCCGCACAAAATGGATGTAACAATCCAGATTAGCGTCCTCAACTTCGGCCAGTGGTCCCCAAACCCGCGCCAAAAGCACCGCACGGGTCTGCAGCTGCCCCGGTGTGCGCAGCAGTACCTCTAAAAGATCGGCCTCCCTCTTGGTCAGGGCCGCAGCGGCCTTTGGCCCGCTCAGGGTCAGTTGGGCGGCATCCAGCGTCACGTCACCGCAGCGTATGGCAGATTCGGCAGTGGTGCCGGGGCGGCGGGTTAGTGCCCGCAGCCGGGCCAGAAGCTCCCGCGTGTCAAAGGGCTTGCCCAGGTAATCGTCTGCACCGGCATCCAGGCCGTCCACCCGGTCATTGATGCCGGACAGGGCCGTCAGCATTAACACCGGGGTGGTACATCCCTTGGCGCGGGCGGCCCGCAGCAGGCTAAGACCGTCCAGCCCGGGCAGCATCCGGTCCAGTACACAGACATCGTATGCGCCGCCGCACAAAAGGGCTTTGCCGTCTGCGCCGTCGTGGCAGGTATCTACAGTATAGCCCGCAGCTTGCAGGGCAGGCAGCAGCGCCGTGCAAAGGGCGCGGTCATCTTCGATCAATAAAATCCGCATGGCATAATTCTCCTTTTCCCTTTCTAGTATACACCCCAAACCTTGAAACAGTCTTGAAAAGCCGCAGCTTTTTTCAAGGACAATTCAAGATTCGGGCGGTATACTGGTGCTACACCCGATGAAGGAGGGCACATACTTATGAAACGAATCATCAGTGCCGGATTATGCACGGCATTTATTTTGAGTCTGGCAGGCTGCGCCAGGCAGGACACCACTCCCAGCCTGACCGCTGCAGACACCACCGATACCCAGATGGGCCGCTGGGTCGAGAGCCGCGTTGACCTTGGCGGTGAGCAGCTCATCTCTTACCCGACGCAGCTGGCGGACGGAACGATTGTTCTGTACACCGGCAAGGTGGGGGAGGACAGCATCGAAGACTACACCCGCCGCACCAGCACTGACGGAACCAACTGGACATCGGAACCTGCAGCGTTTGACGTGGGCGATGCGATGGTCACGTGGATCCTCGTTGCGCCGGACGGTGAGCAGGCGCTTATCACCTATGACGGGGAGAATGCCGGGCTGGTTCTGCAGGCACCTGACGGAACCAAAACCGTTGTAGAGGATGACACGGTAAAGCAGGGCATCAACCCCAACACAGCTGTATTTCAGGGGGATAAGCTGGATTTTGTCTCCAACGGCGACACCGTGGATTTTGTGCAGGTCAGCCTGACTGACGGCAGTGTTACGACCGCCGCACTGCCGCAGGATCTGGCGTACAGCCTCGACTCCCTCACGACAGTCGGCAACCAGCTTGTTTACCTGAGCTTTGACAATAATACCGGCGATATTATCCTGAACGCCCTGGACCCCGCCACCGGCGCAAGCACCGAGCTGCTGAACCCGGTCCCCAATGCGACCAGTTCTCAAGCGCTGACCGGCGACGCAGACGGCGCGGCTTATTACGCCTGCACGGACGGCATCTACCGCCTGGCCCCCGGCGGCACCCTGCCGGAGCAGGTCGTCCCTGCCGAGGGCACAGCGATGAGCATTTCCAGCAACTATCCGTTCTCTCTGCTGCGCACGGCGGCGGAGGACTTTATGGTCCTGCTCTTTGGCGACAGCGGCGGAAACGGCGATCTCTATTTCTATCACTATGACGAAACGCTGCCCACCCATGCCGACACAACGCTGACCGTCTGGTCATTGGCGGATTCCGCCACGGCGCGGCTGGCCGTGAACGCCTACAAAAAAGCCAATCCCGAGGTGGACGTTACCTTTGAAACCGCCGTGCAGACCGACACCGATGATGTCAGCGCCGCCATCAACGATGCGCTGACCCAGCTGAACACCGAACTGCTGGCCGGGGAAGGGCCTGATGTGCTGCTTCTGGATCGTGTCGACTACACGACCTATATCAATAAGGGAATGCTGGCTGACATGAGTGACACCGTGCCGCTGGATGCGCTGCAGAGCAATATCATCGATCCGTTTATGACCGATGGCAGGGCCTATGTGCTGCCTGCGCGGTTCATCGTCCCGGCACTCTGTGGTGACGCGGGCACGCTGGACGGCCTGACCGACCTGAACGACCTGCAGGACGCCGTGCTGGCCGCTGCACCCCGCCCCGACACCGAGCAGTACAGCGATGAATATTACACGGCTCTGCCCGATGACCAGAAGTATGCTCTGGCGCTGGCCAGCGGCGTTGACTTCGCGAAGCTGCTCCTGCCTTCCAGTGCCAATGCCCTGCTGCACGACGGCGCACTGGATGCAGACGCCCTGACCAAGATATTTACCTTTGTGAAAACAACTGCCGACTACTATGGCATGGCTGACTATATCAACACCGAGATGGACGGTGTATCTTCCCAGAGCTACGACAACGCGGACATTGTCATCATCGATGCACAGCAGGACGAGTACAGCACCTGCAGCCGCGCCAAATTCGGCTGGATGGATGTTGCCACCCCCTACGCCGTCATTGCAATGGCGCGCACCAACGATATTTTTGATGCGGATGCCGAGGCCGTTCCCGTGGATATGATCCCGATGCCCGGCCTGACGCAGGGTGCCTATAACCCGCAGGTACTGGTGGGCGTGAATGCCAACAGCAAAAATCCGGATGCCGCAAAGGGGCTGGCCGCTGCGTTCTTCGGCACCGATGTGCAAAGCCAGTATTGCTCCGATGGTACAACGGTGCGGGCGGACTGCCTGCGGGAAAAACTCGATGCCGTCAAAGCGACGGTAAGCGGCGCAAAAACGGGTAAAGTGACCGGCGCGTATGTCGGCGACCTGGATGCCTTCTACGCCAACTGCACCACACCTGTATTGTTCCCGGTGATGCTGCAGCAGAGCTTTATAAACCATGCCAAGGCCATCATTGACGGCAGCGAGGACGTGGCCGCCGCTGTGGCGGGTGTGCAGAGTGATCTGGCGCTGTATCTGGCAGAACAAAAGTAACATCGGTGCGCGGAGCGGCCATACTGCCCCGCGCATCGCTTTGCAGGAAAAAATTGTATGCAGAAAAGACAAAACAAACACCCGGACCCTACGCCCTGGCTGTTTCTGGCCCCCAGCCTGTGCGGTGTCACCCTGTTTGTGCTGGCCCCCTTTGTGGAGACGGTGCGCCGCAGCGTGACCGACACGATGGGGCGACACTTTGTGGGCCTCGCCAACTATACGGCGGTACTGGGCAACGATGCGTTCCGACTGGCGGTGGAAAATACGGTGCGGTTTATCGGAGTATGCGTTCCGCTGCTGCTGGCGCTCAGTCTGGCACTGGCTTTGGCGCTACGGGCGAAAGGCTTAAAAAATACCTCCTGGGCCGAGGTCTGCCGCACGACCTTTTTGCTGCCCATGGCTTTGCCGGTGGCAAGCCTTGCACTGCTCTGGAAAGTATTGTTTGCCCAAAACGGCCTTGTGAACGGAACTTTTGGCACCCATTGTGACTTTATGGGCACGGATGCTGCGTTCTGGGTGCTGGTCGGTACTTATCTGTGGAAAAACATCGGCTATGACAGCATCCTTTGGTCCAGCGGGCTGGACAGCATCTCCACAGACTTGTACGAGGCCGCTGCCGTGGATGGTGCCAGTGGGTGGCGGCAGTTTACAGCCATTACCCTGCCCAACCTGCTGCCCACACTGGCCGTCACGCTGGTGCTGAGTCTGCTGAACACCTTTAAAGTTTTCCGCGAAGCCTATCTGGTGGCCGGGGCCTACCCGGAAAAAAGCATCTATTTATTGCAGCATTTGTTCAACAACTGGTTCCTGGCACTGGATCTGCCAAGGCTGAGCGCCGCAGCAATCCTGATGGCAGGGGCGCTGGGGGCGGTGATCGCGGTATGCATAAAACGGCTCTAAAAAAAATTCTGCTTTTCCCATTCGTCCTGCTCGTATGGTTCCCGCTATGGTTCCTTTTGATGGGCACGCTGACCGGCTCGGAGGAGCTGGCAGCGACCATCGGCCCGGCGCTTTCCGGCAGCGGGCAGGCTGCGTGGACCCTGCTGCCCAGCTACCCTACGCTGGAACCTGCTGTCAAGCTGCTGCTGGACACACCGGAATACTTTACCACCTATTGGAACACCTGCCTGCAGACATTTCCGCAGTTGGCTGGTCAATTGGTCGTGGGTGCTCCCGCCGCATGGGCACTCTCCCGCTTGAAATTTCGCGGGCGCGGGGCCGTGCGGGGGCTGTACCTTATTTTGATGTTGCTGCCGTTCCAGGTCACTATGGTGCCTGCCTATCTGACGATAAACCACCTGGGACTGATGGATACTGTCTGGGCGGTCATTCTGCCGGGGGCATTCAGCACATTTCCCGTATTTGTGATGCAGCGCGGGTTTGACGCTGTTCCTCTGCCGCTGCTGGAAGCTGCCGCTATAGATGGCGCGACCCCGTGGCAGCAGTTTGCGCGAATCGGCCTGCCAGTGGGGCTGCCCGGTATCCTGGCTGCGCTGACCATGAGCTTTCTGGATGCCTGGAATGCGCTGGAACAGCCTATGACCTTTTTAAAAACACAGTCGCTTTGGTCGCTGTCACTCTATCTGACCGATACTACCCGCGACCTGGCACTGACCATGGCGGCCAGCCTGTTTGCATTGCTGCCCGCCGTACTGATTTTTGCTTTCGGCCAAAAGTATCTGGAACAGGGGATCCTGGCCGGAGCCGTGAAAGGATGAGGACCTATCGAACTGCTTACCGGGATGGACCCACGCCAGCGCCAGCGGCTTGGGTGGATTGTCCGCTTTTTTGCACTGCTGCTGGTGCTGACACTGCTGGCCCGCGGTACAGCAGGGGCAGCCATGGCCAGCGTGACGGTGCATAGGCCGTCCTCCGGCAATGTGACAAAAAGCGTGCGCACTACGGCCACGGTCAGCTTTGCGGGCGGCACACCTTTTACAGTGCCCGCGGGTCTGCTGGTCATGGCAGTACCCGTGCAGGCGGGGCAGACCGTCAAGGCCGGGGACACGCTGGCCGTGTTTGATGCCGCTGAAGTGGACCGCGCCGTAAACGCCAAGCGGGCCGCGTTGCAGCAGGCCCGGACCCAGGCCGCACAACAGACGGCGGGAGACACCGCCGACCCCTACGCCGCCCAGCTCGCCCAGCAGCAATTAGAACGTGCCTACGAGGAAACACACAGAATCTACGCCGATGGTGAAGAGAGCGTTTCCCGTGCCCAGACCAAGCGGGACGAAGCTGCTGCCGCTCTGGAAAAAGCCCGCAATGCCGGCTATGCGGACGACGTTGAAAAACAGGCCGCCGTAGAAAACGCCGCCGCTGCCCTGGAAGCTGCGGAGGATGCCCTGTACAGCGCCCAAAAAGCCGCCGAAGATGCCAACAATGCGGCACTTTCCGCCGCCCAAAGTGCCGAGGATAACCGCAACACCGCACTGCACACGCTGGAGAAAGAGCAGGAAACCACGGAAAAACAGAACGCACTGGACCGCGCCGCTGCTGCTGTAACGGCCTCTGATGCCGAAACCCTGCAGGCCGAACTGGATGCCTTGCTTGCCGTGCAGCAGGCGGGCGGCACACTGACTGCCCCCAGTGATGGCACCCTTGTGTCGCTGGATCTCGTGGTTGGGCAGCCCTCCCCTGCCGTGGGCGGCCAGCTGGCTGCAGATGCCGATTTTACCGCCGAAATTCCTTTGGAAGAATCTCAAGCCAACCTTGTTTCAGTTGGCACTGTACTGCACCTGAGCCAGAGCCGCGCAAGCTGTGATGCCGCCGTGCAGAGCCTTTCGGCCCCGGATGAAAACGGCACCGTTACAGCAAAATGCACCTTGTCCAAAGGGGCATGGTGTGCCGGTGCTGCCAACGCATCGGCCACGGTGCAGGGTGAAAAGCGGCCCTGTGTGCTGCCGGCCAGCGCGGTACATAAAGATAATACCGGCTGCTATGTGCTGGCTATCGAACAAAAAGCCACAATCTTGGGTCAGCAGAATATCGTAGTATCGCTGCCTGTCACGGTGGTGGAAACGGGCGATACCACCGCCGCCGTCAGTGGTGCGCTGGACGCCGATACACAGGTCATTGTCAGCAGTACGCGGGCCGCGCAGGCCGGGGACCGGGTGAAGATCCATGATGCATCGTAAAAGAGGTTGGGCGATTGCGGCAGTATTGCTGGTAGTTTTGCAGCTGCTTTTGCAGACCCGCGCAGCGCATATTGTACAGCAGAACCCAACCGTGACGGTGACCCTGTCTTCCCCGCTTACAGCCGGGCAGCTTGCCGCTGCACGGGAATGGGAAAAAAGTAATGCCAACACTCAAGCCGTTACTGCCAGCTTTTGGAGCGAGAAAGCAGCAGCGGTCTCGGCAGATTCTGACCGCACAGCGGAAGATGTGACCTGTATCGGCTTTGACGGTACAGCGCAGGACTGTCTGCCTGTGGAATATCTTCAGGGCACAGCACCCGGTGTCGTAGGACAGCAGTGCGCGATTTCTTCGACGCTGGCGTGGACACTGTTTGGCAGCTATGATATTATGGGCTTGACTGTTGCACTGGACCGTACCGAGTATTTCATTTCCGGCGTGTTTAAAAGTAAAAGCAAAACGCTTCTTTATCCGGCGCAAAGCGGCTTTACCCACGCGGCGCTGCGGGGTCTTTCGCCCGACACCCCCAAAACGGACGCCGAACAGTGGGCCGCAGCAACCGGTGCCGGAAAGATCACCGCCATCACTTACGGCCCCCAAAAGGCATGGCTGGCTCAAGCAGCGTGTGCCCTGCCTGCCCTGATTGTCGGACTGGCTTTGGTCGTGCTGTTGCTGCGCTTTATTTGTGCCCTGCCCGGTGTCTTGCACGGGGCAGCCCTGTTTGCTTTAGCACTGGCATTTGCGTGGGCGGTACCCCATTTTCTGCAAACCCTGCCCGGCTGGCTTATCCCCGGCCGCTGGAGTGATTTCAGCTTTTGGCCCACTTTATGGACGAAAATTATGGATACTTGCAATGGAAATATGAAGTAATTTAAAATTTGCAAGCAGAATAAGCCACAGATTGATGATGAAGAAACTTGCTTTCGATATATATTTCGCTGAGGATGTCTATAGAAATCGTTGGGAAAGTTGGACAAACTCTTTGGGATATTTTTGCATGAACATGACAATTAAATGCACAAGCATTTTTGGAATTGAACATAATGAACGGGTTTATATAGGAAAACAGCAAGATGCTAAAGCAAGGGTCATATACCGGGAATAGTGGTACTCTATTGCGTTTTATTTTACATTCTTTGACCACCATTTGACTACTACTGTGCAGACGCACCGTAAAACACCGAAAAGCCCGTTGTGACAACCACCAACAGGCGTTTTCTTGCTTTGGACGCAACTGTGCAGAACCAACAAAATTCACGCTTCAACGTTGGTCTGTACGGGCTTGTCGTAGTTCTCCGACCCGGAAGGCCAGAGGTTCGAATCCTCCCGGTCGCACCAGAAAACCTCA
>OLQY01002077.1_pt1 | contig 14021 bp, 13 predicted proteins | sample 1672851 | NCBI WGS metagenome assembly OLQY01 (sample SAMEA3136730, study PRJEB25190) | human gut metagenome | reverse complement strand
ATTTTCAAAATTTCATCTGGAAGTTCCTTCAAACTTGACGACGCATCCACAGATTCCTCATCCCAATAGCCAATCGATGACATTCACAACTTTTATGCCATCGTAATTTCCAAGTGAAAATCGATCCAGTGTCAGGACAATCTTTTCATAATTATCCTGAATGCTACGCAGCGGTCTCATCTCTCTCTCAAAGGTTTCTTCCGCCGTCATATCAGCAGTCACCTGATAATAGGTAAGCACACCTTCCTTCTGTGTCACAAAGTCAACCTCAGTAGAACCGCATTTTCCAATATTGACTTTGCCGCCCCTTCGTGAAAGTTCAAGATACACAATATTCTCAATGGTAAATCCAAGATCATACCTCTTTCTTGGAAGAATGTGGTTTCTGATTCCCATATCTACCATATAAAACTTATTATTGACCTTTAAGAGCTGCTTTCCCACAATGTCAAGCCTCTCCACGGGATAAAAAATGAAGGATTCTGTCAGAGCTTCAACATAATTACTGACTGTGTTTTGGGATACTTTCCTTCCCGCTGAGGTCAGGTAGTCTGTTATACTTTTCATAGACACCGGACTGCCGATAACGCTTGCCAGATATCTGGCAATTGTCTTTAGCAGCGCAATGTCTGTGATTTTTCGTTTTCCACCCTCTTTTTCTCTTCTTGCCTGCCGCTGCTCAATATCTTTTACAATGACGGTGTTATAGATTCCTTCCAAATACTGATCTATTTTTTCATCCGTGCGGTTCATTACTGCCACATACGGAATTCCGCCAGTTTTCATAAACTCTGCAAAAGCTTCCTCTTTTGCCATACCTGTCACCACCATATACTCGCGGAAGGAAAGCGGCAGCATCTTGATCTCAGTGTACCTTCCTGACAAAAGTGTTGCAAGCTCACTTGACAGCATATATGCATTGGAACCTGTGACATAAACATCCACATGGTCTCTAATATAAAGGCTGTCAACCACTTTCTCGAATGATGGAACTTCCTGAACCTCATCCAAAAAGATATATGTCATCTTATCTGCACACAAACGTTCTTTGAGGTAATTGTACAGCTTCATATAATCTTTTAAAGGTTCGTAATCCAGATTTTCAAAATTGATAGAAATAATCTGTTCTGGCGTGACTCCATTCGCTAAGAGTCTCTGCTGATACTGTTCCAGAAGTACAGATTTTCCACAGCGACGGATTCCGGTCACGACTTTGATCTGCTGCTCGTCTTTCCATGCCCAAAGCTGGTCAAGATATTCTTTTCGTTCAACCATATCTGCATTCCTCCTTTTTTCTCAATATAGCATATTATACGCAGAATATCAAATTATTTTCCCATTTCGGAAACTTTTATTATTTTAGCTTAATATTTTCCAATTGTAGAAACACATTGAATTTGAAACACACAGTTCCGACATCGCAATAGGAGTCGGAAATAAGAGAAAAAAGGTAAGCGCCAAATAATAATGCGGATTGCACCCTAATCTTTTTCCATCTACAATTAGAGTAAATTACTACAAGATGGAGGAAATATTATGGCAGCTACTCGCAAACCTCGTGTCCCATTACAGGAACAGATTAGACTTATCAATGAATGCCGCAAAAGCGGCATGACAGATGCTGACTGATGTCGTGAAAATGATATCACTCCCAGCACTTTTTATAACTGGCTCAGTCGGTGCCGTAAGATCGCAGCTGACCAGATACCTCAGCCTTCTTATGGCCACTCAGAAACACCCCGTCAAAAGCAGGATGTTGTCCCTGTCTCTATTGTCCATGACCAACCGGCTGAACCTCAGGATATATCGCAGCCATATGCCATACGCTCTGGTAATACCCCTACAGTTGAGATCACCACTTCGGTATTTTCAATCCGTATCTGTAATGGTGCTGACCCGGCGCTGGTTTCAAGAGCTTTTCAGCTTCTGAAGGAGTTTCCGTGTTAGGCGATATATCCGGTCTGGAAAACATCTACATTGTCTGTGGATATACAGATATGAGAAAATCCATCGATGGACTGCATATTTTTAGTCACCACATCTGAATAATACATCATCAATTCCATGCCTTCTCAAAAATATATACGCGATATATCTAATTGATGATGCAAATACTCAAAGTCATGCCAACATGATGTTGGCCAGTAAAAACATTATAATCTGTTCCTACATGATTTGAAAGGAATTTACTTTTTCAAAGAAATCACACTAATATTCCACATCCCGATGGGACTTTGTAAACACAGCATCCGGGATATCTTCCCTTCTGTATGTTCTTCGTATCGTTTTATTGACACAGCGTTCCTGCGGCATAGATGCCAATGACTTTTTGACGAACTCAGTACATTGCTCTTTGCCGCCTATGAACCGATAGTTATCGGAAATATCTCTGATATCGATTGATTTGAATTGACTGTCCAGTGTTACCATACCTTTTTCTTCAGCAATAATCTCTCTCAGGCTCTTTTTCAAGTCGCGAAATACATAGGTATTGCTTTCGAACATCGAATCCATGGTATTGTTTAATCTATAAACCAAAAACATTCTCACACTTCTCAAGTACCGCCGCAATAACCTGATCCATATCGTAGTACTTGTATTCACCCAGACGTCCGCCAAAAATTACTTTTTCTTCCGCATCTGCCAACTTCCTATACGCTGCATAAAGTGCACCATTTTTCTCATCATTCACCGGGTAATATGGCTCGTCGCCCGGTTTCCACTCACTGCTGTATTCACGGCTAATTATCGTTTTCGGCAGATCATTGCCATTCTCATCCTTGCCGAATTCGAACCATTTATGCTCAATGATACGCGTCCAAGGTGTCTCTCGATCTGTGTAGTTCACTGCTGCATTGCCCTGAAAATTCGGCTTGTCAAGCAGTTCATTCTCAAAGCGGACAGAGCGATACTCAAGTGTACCCAGCTTATAATCAAAGTAAGCATCAATCGGACCGGTATAGACAACTTTATCTGCCAACGCATCCAACTCCGCCTTCTGTTCAAGATAATCTGTGTCCAAACGCACTTCAATATCCTCCAGCAGGCGTTCTATCATCTTTGTGTAGCCGCCTACCGGGATTCCCTGATAAAGTGCATTAAAGTAGTTATTGTCAAACGTCAAACGCACCGGCAAACGTTTGATAATAAATGCAGGGAGCTCTTTGCAGTCACGCCCCCACTGCTTCTCCGTATACCCTTTAATCAGTTTTTCATAGATATCACGTCCGACCAGTGAAATTGCCTGCTCCTCAAGATTCTTCGGTTCCCCTGTAATCTCGCTTCGCTGTTCCTCAATCTTGGCTACTGCTTCCTCAGGAGTTACAACGCCCCACATTTTATTAAATGTGTACATATTAAACGGCAGCGAATACAACTCTCCTTTATAATTAGCTACCGGGCTGTTGGTAAAACGGTTAAACTCTGCAAACTGTGTAATATACTTCCAGACCTTCTTATCATTGGTATGAAAAATATGTGCACCGTACTTATGTACATTGATGCCTTCAATATTCTCTGTATAAATATTACCCGCAATATTCGGACGTTTATCGACAACTAAAACGGTCTTGCCATGAACCTTGGCCTCATGGGCAAAAATCGCACCATACAAACCGGAACCTACTACTAAATAATCATATTTCATCTCTCGATCTCCTTCGTTTATTTATCTGCCATTTGCATTATGAAATAAAACATTCTCCATATCATATCTTTTATAAATTTCGGCCAACTGGTCATACTGCTGCCTGCTTACCTCTTGTATATACGCCAAATAGCCTTTAATATATCCCAAATCTCCATGGCCCTTCACAAGATAGTCATAGAGCATACGCTGAAACTTTTTGTATTTCTTATTACCGATCGTTAATGCATTGCGATTATTATCCAGAACAATCCCTGTCACCTGGCGTTTACCATTCTTCCCCATATAATAAGTCTTTTCATGATTCATCTTGAAACCATACTTGATCATTAACTGTTCTGCCTGCGTCAAAACCTGTTCATCTATGAAAGACATCGATGAAATAACAATATCATCTGCATATCGGGTGTATCGAAAACTGCCAAAGCCATCCAGCATTTGCTTCAATTCCAGATCAAATGCATACATCAGCATATTGGCAATCTGCGGAGATGCCACACTGCCAACAACCAGATTCTCACCTCTATATAAGCAAATATCCAGGATCAACTCAATATCCTCATCTGCCATCCCAAGCTTTCTCGTCAGACTCTCATTGGATTGAAAATACTGCTTCAACATTGTGCGGGAAATAGTTGGAAAAAAGTTAGTAATATCCGTATGTAGCAAATATCTTCCTTCTTTATGTACCGCTGCATTCTTTCTGACAGAATTCCCTTTACTATATGCGGAACTATATTCAGATACGGGAAAATAAGCAAAAATATTTCTGAGAAGCCAGCGCTGCAGAACCTTTAATTCCTTAGAAGGCTGCAGGATCAGACGATAGCGTCCATTTTTCTTCGGAATATAATATTTTGCGTATAAATTATTGCGGGATGCAATAATAGTGACATAAGATTCGTCAATACCAATTCCCTTCGCAATCCTCTCACTCAATCTCATAATACATCCACCCTGCTCTTCTGACACTTATTCAGGCGATTAAGATACATAATCCTGAAATCATTAAATTCTTTCCTTGAAATTCGAAACATCACATTGTAACAGGAAATATTCTTATTTAAAATATAATAACCATCCTGTCGAAGCAGCATATCCATCTTCTCCATCAATGATAATACCTGCCGGATACTTCTGATCTTGTGATCCGCTGTATTCTTAATCGTATACCCTTCAAAATCCTTTAAACGCTTATATAATGTCTCAATTTCAAAATACTCAACAGGCTGAAATAATTCAACGATATTGGCCAATTCATAGATCAGGCTTTTTAATTCAACAGAACCCGCATTATCATTAATAGCAATCGTCAACGGTGCCTTGGCTATCTCCTGAACTTTGAAATTATACTCATGGCTGTTCTTGATCCGTTCCAGGCCATTGTGCCTGATAATACTGCTTTCATTCAATGATTCCAGTTTCTTGATTGGTCCTTTTGTAATGAATGAATTCTCATAATCTGCATTGTCCTCATTGATCACCATGGTCTTTCTTCTGCAGTCTTCATCCATTACAAAAGCACCCAATTCACAAAATGTTCCCGGGCTTTCTGCCACAATGATAATACGATCACTGATTTCCGCCAACATCTTCTCAAAAGAAAAAATGTCCTCCGACAGATCCTGCACATACAATTTCTCTGCAATAATACACAGAACAGCTTCATTCTGTGTACCATAGTGATTCGCTATTCTACATTTTCTCAAAGTTCTGATTGTATAATTACGAATTGTCTCCTCACTGTCAACCCACTCCTTGCCGCATACAAATATCAGCCTTGGTGCCGATAAAAAAGGCTGTTCCCGGCTCGAAATCGTCTTCTTTCTCAGCCTGACTTTCAGGCTTTGAATCAGTTGACATATTACCTTATCTTCCAGTATATCCATCTTCTCTTACCAACTATAAAAATAAAAAGAGACTCTACATTAAACCGGAAGCGAGTTAAAGGACTCGAACCAATGCTGGCATCGGTTCGAGTCCTTTAACTCGCCACGAATGTCAGCAATCTTTCATTCTCTGAACTCAACTCAGAGAACCAAAGGCCATAGGCCTTTAGATTAATACTAGAATCTCTTAGCTTTATTTTATCATATGTATTTCTATTTGGCTACTTATTCCAGGCTTAAATTATGCTGGATATGGTAAAAATCAATATCCTTCACATCTGACCGATAAATAACGATATTAATCTTCCCATCCGAATATGTATTATGGAAACCACTGATTTTCAGCGTCCATAACATAACTTCCAATAATTCCTGCTTTGATGGCTTTCCATCACGAAAGCGCGTAATCCCCGCCCCCATCAAAGGAATATTTAATGTCCGACCCGCATAAATCTCATCAATATTCTTCCAGAACCGCATCCAGAATCCCACATACTCCTCTGCGGATAAATAAGCTTTATTATCCTCATCAAACTTTGTAAAAGCAGTCAGTACATAATTCTCAAATTCTACGACACTGCCCAGAGGATATCTGACTTTTCTTCCTGCTTGTCTGCCTGGTACACATTGACAATGCTCCGGTTTGTTTAATAAAGCGTCCTGCTCTATCGTGCTCTCCAGCTGCTTCAGTTTTCCTGCTTTCCTGATTCGCTCAATATACTGCCCATGCAGCGTTTTCCTGGCCACGATTCGATCATCCACCAACGTATCATAAAAATCATTGGCTCCAATGACCGACAGTTCGCCGATACGTTTATCCGGATTCCGTTCCAACAGTTCAAAAATATCGCCCTCTGCAATTCTTACAATCGTATTGTTAATCATCTTCACCGCATGCTTTCTGTGATTGGCACTATACCACATCACAGAAAATATCAACACCAGTCCAGCAACCAAAAAAGCAGCCAGCTGTTTTTCAGAAAACCTGTCAATATCTTCGGCCGTTACAAAAAATGAAATCAATGTCACAATCGTACCGACGACACCGATAACCGCCAGATAATTCTTCCATAAAACGCGATCGCAAAATTCAACTTTAGAAAAAGCCTTCAAATTATTTATCCTCTAAATCACCAAACAGTTCTTCAGTATATACGCCTTCAGCAAGCATTTTGCGAAAACTCTCTCTGACAGCTTCTACATCTTCTCGATAAGTCATACCGTACCAGGTATCATTGGTCTTTAACACCTTTACTGCCATCTGTCCTTTTTCAAGCAGCTGGCCAATAAAAATCGGAATTAAATATTCTGCTTTTAAAGGATTCGCCGGCACTTCTTTCTCGAAAAACGCTACAAATCCTTTCTCAAGAACATTCAGGAATTCCGGTGTCAGTCCCCACATGTTCATAGATACCAGTGAATCGATATCCAGCTTGACGCCATCTGCTTCTGCGCCATCGGCAGTTTTGACAATATTCTTCGTCTCAACAACCTCTGTCAGATTATTGTCTGCATCCATCTTGCATATACCTCGGGTAACACCGCCATTGTCTGACAATGTATTCTTCAGAACAAAACCGGCCATACAGGACTTACCGCCTTTTACAAGGTAATCATGCACGGCCTGGAATCCCTCTTTGCCATAATAATCATCTGCGTTGATGACGATAAATGGCGTTGTGATCAAATCCTTCGCTGCCAGAACAGCCTGTCCGGTTCCCCATGGATTCGTACGATCCTTCGGCAGCTCACCCGGAATATCCCTGATATCCTGGAAGGCATAATCCACGGTCACACCATTATCTGCACAGACAGCGGCAATCCTGTCACCGATGACTTCCTTAAACTCTTCCTCAATATCTCTGCGAATAATAAAGATAACTTTATTAAATCCGGCCTCAATGGCATCATGAACTGAATAATCCATGATAATATGTCCTTTATCATCTACAGGCTCCAGCTGTTTAATACCGCCGCCAAAACGTGAACCAATGCCTGCTGCCATAATCAATAATGTTGTTTCCAAAACTTTCTACCTCCCATGTATATTTCATCAATACAATTTATCTTAATGACTATCCTTATTTTTAATGACTTTCACTCTAAATATTTTAACCAACTTATTCCTTTATTGCAAGTCATTTCCGTAAATGTTATCTTAATATAATGCTTTTTTTCGTCAATTTTTTGATTTCGATTCTTTCGAAGTCAACTCACAAATTCTTTTCTAATTCAAAGAAAATATATCCTGATTATCATATACAATGATTCTTGAGATTACATTCTTTTTGGCATTATCACCCAATTTTGTTTTATCCAAAAAACTGTTTTTTGTTTTTTCCATGTGGATTAATCTATTAACCGGATGATTATCCTGATATTCAGAATCATGATTATATATGATCAGCAAATGTGTATCATATTTTTTCAACCATTCTCCAATATATTCCCACCACATATTATCCGTTATTCCTATTGACATACCATATAAGCAAATGATACCGCTTCTATCGATCAATGCCTGTGCTTTTTCTATTTTTCTCTGTCCAATTGCTTTGTTTAAATATGGTTTTACAAGCGACCACCGTATAGCCTCTTTATCCAACAACTCACAATTTGACACCTGATCAGCATCATTGACGCCAAGCAACATTTCATTATCTTTTAATGTTCCATGTATATGTAATATACTATCAAACCGCTCGTTATGTTTATCCCCTCTGAAACTATGATGTCCAACATCTTTTTTGGCCATATACTGCCATATTTTATCCGCACACTCTGTGTAATTAAAAGAAATTGCCTGGTAAAAATAATCTTCATCTAAATAAGCGTTCAAACTTTGTTGAATACGTTCTCTTTCTTCAATGCTATTCCCTGTCCTTAAATGATCAAGCACTTTTTTTACCATCTTTTCAATTTCTTGGTCACTGCATACAAAGTTTTCTTCTTGCGACAATAAATATCTTTTTAATAGTTCGTCTAATTCTACTTTATCTCTCACAAATTGATCCGCATTATCATATGTTATTTTAGCAGTAAATCTTCCCAATGCAGATTCCAAATCAGACCAATTGACATAATTATCTTTTCCAGCCTTTTCAATTTCATGTCTAATTATATTGTCTTTATTTGCATTCTCAATAAAATAAGGATAAAAGCTTTTATAATCACTGGCCAATCCTAAACCCAAGTCAAAGCCATTCCCTATCAAAAATGTAATGTTCATCTTGTGCTTCTCCTAAATTGATTTACTTGTTCTTCAGCTTAAGCAAAAAGAAAGTCCATTAACCCAAAACGGTCATCAATGAACTCCTTTATCTCTAATCATTTAGCTTTTTATCGTCTGTTGAATTTCATCAGAAAGTTCCGCCAACTGCTGAACTGTTTCTCTTGCCTTCTTTAATTCGCTCTCAGAACATCGCATCCATTTGATCTTTCTGCAATTATCAATTTCTCGTTTAACTACTTCCAATGCAGATATAAAATTCATCTCGTTCTTCACATCACTTTCTATACTTTCTTCTGCTACCCTTTCGCTATTACAAGCTTTTTTTCTAAAACGTCCTGCCCCACCGTTTTCAATCAGCCCCTTGTTTTTCAATCGAAATACCGCATTATATACCGGTTCTCTTGCTCCTTCTAAGTCAATGCCGCATTCTCTGCATTCGTCAACCAATTGATCCGTCGTATGCCATTCATTATCCTCTAATATATTTAAAATCACATTTCCAATTCCTCTATACTTCTTCTGCATATATATGGTCCACCTTTCTTGGTTTCGATTTTGTATCATCTGTTCTTTTTTCTTTTTTTAATATACACCCATCAACATGCTTTGTAAAGTGTTTAAGTCGTTTCTTGTTTTTCTTTTTTGTTTTTTTGTTTTTTACATACATTCTACCGTTTACTTTTCAGGCGAACAAAAACCGAGATGGATGCCCACCACGACATGAGCCATCAGCCGGAACGCTGTCGGCAGAGGAAATCGAGAAGCAGCGGACTCGCTTCTGCTCGGTCTGGCAGGTCATTGAGGAAGCGGAGTTGGTCGACGAATACGGTGCATGGAAAGCAATCACCCCCAATACCTAACAACTAAAAGATACACGCCCCGTAAGGGGCTATGCCTCGTATCCAATGCATTTTTGAAATCAGAAAAGAATAAGCTGAATAAAATAAAAGGTAAGCGCCGCACTATTATTTGGCGCTTACTCTCCGACATCGCAATAGGAGTCGGAAATAAGAGAAAAAAGAAGCCCACCTACGAACCATGGAACATTTGCACAGTTCGCAAGTGGGTGTAAAGGTCAGTCCTTCTCCACATAGATTCTGGAATTAAGAGCAACCTGAAACGCACTGCTGTCTGGGTTCACAAATCTTCCCATGCTTTTCAGACTCCTTTCTTGGACGGCATGGTAAACCAAGCCTATTGTACTTTGATTTTACCATCTGGCATGTCAAATATCAAGTTATTACCCCAGCGCAGCGCAACTATTTTTCTTTCACCGGAAGAGCTAAATAATGATGCAGATTGCACCTTAATCCTTTTCCATCTACAATTAGAGGAAATTACTACAAGATGGATGGAAAATTATGACAGGCACTCGCAAACCGCGTGTTCCATTGCAGGAACAGATTAAACCTATCAATGAATGCCGCAAAAACGGTATGACAGATTACAGATATCCTCAGCACGGATTTCAACTCTATAGCCAAAACTCTTCCTTTATCATTTCAATTATCTCAAATGGATAGCTTTCTGCTGCGCTATTCTCCGCTTCTGCTTCTAGGCAACCCACAATCTTCATAGCCAGATTTATTCCCTTCTGACTATGATATTTTTCTCCCGACGCCTTCTGCAAAGCATGTAACAAATCTCTGGCAACCCACACTTGATCATAAACTTCCAACTGATCCATCAATTGCTGCACACCTGACAAATACCACGACTCATTTGACTCATCCGGATCTCCCAATGCTGTCTCAAGAATATGTAAGCGATACATGATATAATCCTCATTCAAATCCATTGGTACATATATACGAACATTAGCCTCTGGCAGGATTCCTCCTTCGGATTGCTTCTTTCCCGTCAACGCCCTTTTGCACTCATCATCTGTTCCATATAAATCTGGAGACAAAAAATTCAATTCATTAATATAAATAACTTTTTCAGGTACTGGTTGCATATCTAATCGATGATGCAAATCGTACTCCCCCTCTCGTCATTCAAAAAATGTTATTCATCCTACCAGTCTTCTTCGTCCCAATCTTCCTCATATCTGCCATTCTATCATAAACAATATCATTCTAGCTTATCAATATTCCGGCACCGTATATCTCAATAAAGCGGCAAGAAAGCCCCGTTACATTTTATTTGTAATTAAAAATTTTTGTAATTTCTTTTCCTTCATACTCATCATTTTTCGCATCTCTCTTGGCCAAGTTTCTTACAAGAGCACCTGTTTCCAACGAGTATTCTCTAACTCTATTGTTATAAACAAACGTTATCTGATTGTCTGTTGCAAAAACATGACGCAATCTTTGATTGAGAACATTCTGATGCGGCAATGGTTTTATTTCATCAATGTAAACCCAATTCTCATCTACCAATCTAAAAAATGGAATTCCCGCATCCAATCCTTTTATTAGAATAAAAAGAATATCATCAATCGGCGAAAATACACACGTTCTTATCTGCTCCTGCATAATATACGCCTTTTTCATTCCATTTCCAATTATATTTATTTCTTTATCCCACCATTGCACACGCCATTTTTTATCAAGTGACTGTATTGACTTAAATTTTGGACGTTGAATATTTTCAGGCACTTTCGGTTCTGGTATCACACTCACCGATATCCGATCTGTTCTGAATATTGTTGGATGAATTCCCAAATATGTTGATAATTTTATAGTATTTTCCAGATCATGAATTCCATGACACCCAAAGTACCACTTTGCTTTCGAAGCATTTTGTGCCACTTCAATAAAATAATCCCAATCTACTGGTGATACAGAATGACCGATTATGACAATATTTTCTATAGTATCAAGGCTTTTGAAAAAATTCTTATGTAACGCTATGATATATTGACAATCTTTCGTCACTTTTTTATCATACTCAGAAAGTAGTCCTATCACGCCTTCCTGTGCCAAATCTATCATCTGGCTTCGGTAGGATTTTATTTTTTTTATTTCCTCTATCTCGTAAAAATCTTCATCCGATGCGCCCGGCTTATGTCCTAATATCAGCCGTTCTTTAGACTTTTCCTTTTTCTTTCTTCTACAACCATGAATATAACAAATATTCTTCTCAGAAACGCCGTACATTTTTTCAATAAACTCCGTATAATTAAAACACAATACCTTGTCATCATGTATAAGTGCTTTTAAAGGTCGATCCTGCGTTCCTATTTCTAATTTTTCAATCCAAGAGCGAAATCTTTTATCCAAGTCCTCTGTTATCATCCTCATCGGTTCTGCTGCCATTTCCTGCGCCATATAATACTCAGCAGCGCCTGCATCTTCATCAAAAGCACCTGACATATCAAGCATATCACCAATTATTTCTTTATTGGCCATCATATCCATTCTAACATGACCAAGAGCAGATTCAAAATCTGCCCAAATATCCTCTGCTTTTAAATATGTTTCTAAAAGATTACGCAGAGGATTGTTCTTTCCCATAGAATCTCTAAAGGAACGATAACTTGACTTTATCCCATGCATCAAATCAAAACCATTACCAATAATATAAAGTGTCCCACCATCTAAAACAATATCCTCTAAAGGAATTGTTGTCACTTTTAATAACTGCTCTTCAAATTTTTTACAGTCGATGATATATTGTTTTCTCCATGCCGCCTCTTCTAATCTTATCTTTTCATCTTCCATCAATTGTTCATGCGCTTTTCTTATTTTGTTAAAACAATATGAACAATATTGTGGTAAACCATTACCATTACGGCGATAAATAAATGTTTTTCCGCATTTATCACACACTAACTCCATTGTTTTCTTGCCCATATTTCTTCTCTACCTTCTCCATCAGACAATTCTATCTTGTTCTAAATTTCCTCATTCTCATATGATTGGATAAATAGCTAAAAACTACTGTCAGAAAGAAAAAATTATAACTATCATCATTTATGAGATTCGTTGCCTCCACTGCTACATAAATTTAACTGTATTTTCTACCCTTCGTATCACGAAAAAAAAAGCCAGGCTCCCTATCTTTTGAATTAAGGAACCTGACTTTTCACTGCTTACTTACAGGCATAAACGCCGATATGATGTTCCTCAACTTCGATTTTTGCAGGCACAAAGCGGTAACATTTACTCCTATTTTCCAGTTAAATTCTTTTTAAACTCTGCAATTCGTTTATTTCTTTCAGCCTGTTCCAATGTCAAAAATGCCATCAATCCCTGCTGATATATTTCATCATACCAGTTTTCTTTCTGCTTTTTCGTCATTTTAGCAAAAGCTTCCACATATTTTGCTTTATCCGATGCAGCACAATTATTGTGCCTGATATTCATCTTATTCACCATCAAAAAGAAATCTGAGGCCAAAGATTTATTCACATTTTCCAATTCTCTTCTCCTTGGTTCCAAAGCATCCGCTATTTTTCTCAAGATTTCTTTCTTGGCTTCTATATCGCCCTTTAACAGATAATGATTATATCGAATAATAGTCCGTGCCAAGTCTGTTTCCACCAAATCTACAACTGCTGAAACTGCTGCATCTTTTTGAACAACCATTATTTGCCCTTTATTCTGCTCAATCGGTTCGTAATTTATCTTTTCTAAATCATATAATATAGTTTCTCTCACCAACTGAATCTTTGAAGTATATAAAAGACTATTTTGTTCATTCAAAAGCGTCAACATATTCAGAATCATTTCTGCATACGTCAAAAAGTCATTCATCTTAATGCTTTTTCTATCAGGTTCATATTTTACACCGTACTCTTCTGATTCACTATATGTAAAATTCAACTGGCACCTTAATTCCCAAAATGAAATATAGTTTTTCCGATATTTCCACTCATTAAATACTTTCTCAATCAAGTCATCTAAACTTCCATAAAGATTGTCATTAATAATGGCATTTTCTATCTTCTCATATTCATCCTGAAAATTAACTTCCCGCTCCATCAGTTCAAAGAAATTTTTTCTGGCCAATGTTGTTCACCTTCTTACTGTTTATAAAATAGTATCTATTTGATTCATCAATTCGGTTTTCTCCTGATTTTCTACAATACCATCTATCATTAAAGATATGAATCCATTTTATCATATCTTTTATAATTTTTCCGCAATTCATTTTGATATGCTTTAATTTCTTCCTCCGTACATTCAACATCAATTATATTAAGATAACAGTTACGGTTTTTCTTATTTTTCTTCAAACAGTTTTTCATCTGTCATTTTCAAAATTTCATCTGGAAGTTCCTTCAAACTTGACGACGCATCCACAGATT
>OLQY01002074.1_pt1 | contig 14035 bp, 13 predicted proteins | sample 1672851 | NCBI WGS metagenome assembly OLQY01 (sample SAMEA3136730, study PRJEB25190) | human gut metagenome | reverse complement strand
TTTCATCCCCCAGCTTATCCAGCTCCAGTTCGTCATAAGACATGATCTCCCGAAGTTGGGGAATATCAAAGGGAGCCAGTCTTGCACCGCAGGAAATCAAAATGCTTTTGGCTGTCTTGCCGCTGGCGAGCTTGTATTTCTTATACTGCCTCACGGCGAAGTGCTGGGGGCTGCGGCGTTCCAGCCCGTCAAACATATAGTCCACCGCGTTTTTGAAGGTTTCGTCATCCTCCCGGACTTCCATGCTGTTTATCATTTCCACCAGCGTATTCATGTTGCGTTCTTCCTCCGGCCCCTCAAAGACGATGTAGGACACAAGGGCGCAGTACAAGAGGGTTTCTGCTTTTGTCCAGAACTCGTCGCCCTCCTTGCCGTCGCCTTTGGTGTTGGCAATCAGGGCGGTAACAAATTTCAAAACATCGCTTTCTGTCTTGATATAGGCCAGCGGATTGTAGTGCATGGATTTTGAAAAGTCGATACTGTTGAACACCCGCACCCTGTATTTCTCCCATTGCAGAAACCGCCCGCACTGGTCGAGGGTGCCGCCCTTCGGGTCTACCACCACATACGAGGAATGGGCTTGAAGGAGCTGCGGGGTCAGCCAGAACCTTGTCTTGCCCGAACCGGACGAGCCGATGACGCAGGCGTTCAGGTTCCGGGCATTGGCGGGTATCTTCGGACGGGTGTTCATGGTAAGGAACTCCGTCCCGGTCAGAATGACATTGTTCTGAAATTTAGGGTCAACAAACGGCTTTATATCCTCCTTTGTTCCAAAGCGGGCGGTGCCGTACTCCGCATCTCGCCGAAATTTCTTTGCTTTTTTGATTTTGGACTGTATCAACAGATACATCCCCGCCGCACCGGCAAGGCCCACCAGCAGGTCAATACCGCCAAGCCCCGGCCAGTAGGTTTCAAAGGCTTTGGGGAAGGTATCGAGCATCCCCATGAGCTTTGTCCCGAAGTCTGTGCCGGGGGCGATCCGGTAGGCCGTCCCGATTTTGGAGAAAAACCAGAACACAAAGAGATACGGCAGGTTGGGGAGCACATATTTTCTGATCTTGTCACTCAACGTCCGTCCTTCACCGCCTCTCTGGTCCGCTGCTTTTCCTTTGCCTGTGTCCTGATCTGCTCCGTGAATTTCCGAAGCTGGCCGAGGATGGAAGCCTTGTCCTGCTCTTTGTTCAGCACCTTTGCGCTGTACTTCTGGAAGGCCGCTGTGATGGCGTCCGCCTGATTGGCTTTGAAGAACAGCAGGTAATGGCCGGGGCTCACTTTATGGAAAGCGTAGTCCACATGGAACTCCTTTGCGATCCGGTCAAAATCCTTTGGGGCTCCCACATAGGGCATAGCGCTTTTGCCGCCATAGTGGTTCATCAGCTTTTTTACACTCTGGCGTCCCTGCGGGGTCAGCGCTTTCCGGTGGTGCTTTTGCAGTGCCCGCGCCACCTTCCCGAGAGCGGCAGCCAGCACTTTTCCCGTGAGCTTCGTTGTCCTGATCGAAAGGGCAACCGTTTTTTGGTTTACTTCTTCCTGCATAAAACCTCCTTTCCGTCGGGGTCCCCGCTATCCGGGAGGCCCCCGTACAATATCGGGGAACAGAAAACCTCGGGCCAATGTGGCCCGAGGCTTACCGCTCGGCATCCCTGCCGGACGGAGCTTTCTTTTCCGGCTCCGTCTGGACTTTTTCGCCCTGTTCCCGCATGGTCTGCAAGATAGAGGGCTTCTTTTGAAGCTGGGAGGGCTTTTCGCCGGACAGCGGCTTGATACATTCCAAACGGTCAGCCGCCCGGATGGCGTTGTCCGTGAGCTGCCTCTGCCATGCGCCCACGCTGGGAGCCCAGCGGAAACCATTGCTTTTCAGCTCAGCCCGGGTGTCCGCGTCAGGCTTTCCGTCAAAGAACACCTGCAAGCGGTTGTCCTCCCGGTTCATTTCCACACGGCCCCCATCGAACTCCCAGCCGGAAAATTCCTGCTGTGCCTGTTTGGAAAGCTGTTCGATACGGGCCTTTACCCGGCGGATCTCCGCATTGTTGTTGGTAAGCTGGTAACTTTCAAAGGGCCTCGGGTCGCTCCGCCAGCTTGACGCCATGCTTGCTTTCAGCTTTTCAATCTGGTCCGGCGGCAGCAGCGCACAGCCGTCCAGCTTCTTCTGGAGCTTTTCAATCGCTGCTGGGTCATCGGCGCTGATCCCGCCCATGCCGGTACTGCGTATCTTATCCAGCAGCCCTTGAATATACCGCCATTCCTCCATGTTGCTGTCCCGGGCCCGGTTCTGTTTTTCCTTCTTTCCCACCGGGAAATTGGCAGGTCCGGCGATCATCACAGAGGGAACCCTTGCGTCAATGGCAAAGCCCTGGTTCATGTTTTCGGCCAGCTTGCGGGCGTAGGTGTCTAACAGATGGTCGATCTTCTCATGGTACATGGGGTCTACCCGGGATTTCTGCTTTTCCGCTATGGCGGCGGCCTTGTCCACCATTGCCCGGTATTCCGCCGTTGCGCTCCCTTCCTTGTAATCGGAAAAGCTGTTCATTTCCTTTGCCCGACGGGCGGCCCCTTCATTGATAGGGTAATAGTTGATGGTATGCACCTCCTTCATGCTTCGGGCCATGCTGGCCCGAAGTCTTACCGTTCTTCATGGGAAGGCCCCGCCTTGTCCTTTTTCGGAGCGGGCGGGGCTTCTTGAAACCGTTTGAGTGCAGCGAGAATGGAGTGGACAGGCTCGGCCTTTTCAGGATAGGCAAATATCCGGTGTTCCGGCGGAATGTCCTGCGGCCCGTGGTAATACTCCTTGAAGCCCTCCGGGACTGCCGACACGTACCCACCGGGAGCGAATACGCCGACCTCATTGATACGCACATCCCGCCCGTATGCTTCATAATCGAAGTAGTTCTGAATGTGCTCCGGTATGTCGATGGTCCCAAGCTCGTCGGCGTAAAGACGGCCCAGCCCTTCATCATCAGAAATATCCGGGTAAAAGCGGTAAAGGTCAAGGTTCTGCGTCAGGTTTATCAAATCCTTCACGCTCCGTGTGTGGTTTCCCAAGATAAGAGCGGCTTCAAAGGTTTCCAGTCCGCCCTTATCCCGTACTTCCAGCAGGGCGTGGCCCAGCTCGTTCAGCTCGTCGATGTTCTCACATTCGTAGAGATGATCGTAGAGCCCCAGCACATCACTGTCAAAGCTGGTAAAGAACACTTCGCTGTACCGCTTCCCGTCTATCCCGATTTTGGCAAGGGCGGCCTGCAACTCCTGTGTCGTCATGGGGAAATGTACCGTTGTCCCTACCTCGATCCCCATTAAGGGGTATAGGGCTGTATTGGTTATATAGGCTTCAAACATGGGCTCATTCCTCCTTTCCGGCCCGGTCAGCCAGCACCTCATAGATCCCGGCCATAATGTAATCGGCGCAAGGGAGGGCAATCGCATTTCCCAGCGCCTTGTAGCGTTGCAGAGGCCGGATCTCCACGCCGTCCGCCCCGTACTTTGTCCAGCCCTCCGGCAGCCCCATCAGCCGTTCACTTTCTGTTTCCGTCAGAAAACGGATACAGCCACCCTCCGGGTCGCCCTCATACCAGAAGGCAAAGGGCGTTACATCACTGGCTAAAAGAGTGGGAAAAGGGTCAGTTGGTAATCCGAAGCTGTTTCGGAAGGCCGTTTCTTCCTGCCTTTTTGCCGCTCCCCGCATACGGAAGCACTGAAAGGGGTGGATGACTGGTATCTGCCGCCCTGTTTCAAAAGAAGCTGTTCGATCTCCTTCGGCGGCGGCCCGCCCGCCCTCTCCGCAAGGCGGAGGAAGTGGGAGCATTGGACGGGGCTTAAATAGTATGTCTGCGGCACGTCTGCCTCCAAAATCCGCCACGACGAAAATCCGCTGCCTTCGTGCCAGCCTTCGGGAGCCTGCCCAATACTGGGCGTCCATGAGCCGCCAGCACACATCAGGCGTTCCCCCTCGCACCATTCCGGCGTTTCCCCATCTTCCCGAAGGAGGCATTGGAACTTCGGTGTCCGAGAAGGCGGATAGGACGGCTCTAAAGTCCATCCGGTCATTTGTAGAAAACGCTCCCATGACGTTTTCCCAAACAGCGATAGCTGGATATAGGTTATCAGTAGCATCCCTCATTTCCTGTATGATACGAAACGCCTGATAGAACAGGCTTGATTTTGCCCCGGCAAGGCCGGAGCGGTTGCCGATCAGAGAAAGGTTCTGACAGGGGGAACCGAAGGTAATTATATGGACAGGTGGGATTTTCCCGCCGTCCACCTTCGTAATATCCCCCAAATGCACCATGTCGGGAAAGTGCCTTTTGGTTATGGAGATGGGCGCTTTTTCAATCTCACTGGCCCATACCGGACGGATACCGCACCGGGAAGCAGCCAGAGGGAACACGCCGATCCCGTCAAAAAGGCTCCCCAGCTTAATGTCCGGCATGGCCCGGGGTGCCGTGTCCCTTCACGGCAAGCACCCCTTCCAGTGTGGTCGCCGCAATGCCCAGCCGCCCGGCGACCGCAATATCGTTTTTTACATCCTCATCCACAGCGCTGCCGCAGACGATCAGGGTGTGGGAGCGCCGCAGCATATCCCGGCGCATATCGATCCCGGCCTTATGTTCCTCGGGAACGCTGTCATTCAAAAACAGCGGCAGGTACAAGAGCGGGCAGATCGGGGAAAAGCCCGCCTCATAAGCAAGACGGCAGTAGTGGGCCGCCAGCTCCATATCAACATCCGGCTCGCCGCTCCATGCGGCAGTCAGGTATGCTAAAGGTCGTTTCATTGGTTGAGCCTCCATTTCTGTTTTGGTTTAGGGAAAAGCAAGAGTTCGCCCAACCCCTCCGCCCCTTCCCCCGGGAAGGGGAACGGCTCTGGAGAATTTATATCCCCGTCGCTTGACCGGGAAAAAGCATAACCGGGAGAAATCAGTCAAGGGTGCCTCCGGCACCGCCTGCGGCGGCGCTGCCCTTGACTGATTTTCCCGGCTATGCTACGGAATAACTGGCGACGGGGAATCATTTATATCTCCAGAGCTTCGGGGCGCGGGGCAGAGCCCCGCAATCCTCGGGCCATGCTGACCCGAAGTTTTAGCTTACTTTTCCTGTTCGGTTTTCTTCTCCGGCTTTTCGTGTTCCTTCTGCTGACCCTTCCAGTCGTCCAGCAGCTTGATAATCTGGTTCTTCATTTCCCTCGGCGTAGTTTCCTTGCCGAAATACTTGCTCAGTTCCGCACCTGTTAAAATCACTTTGTCTACCTCCTTTTTGTCCTCCATCATAATGCCGTCGATCACATCCCCGTTGAGCAGCTTCTTTTCGTCCAGCTCACGCATACGCTTTGCCTGCGCCTGCGAAGGAGAGGACTGCTGGCTGTCAATGGCAACGGCGATATAGTTCTGGTTCTTTTTGCTGACATAGGAAAGCTCCACCGCCGTAGTAAAGCCCAGTTTTTTTTCATCCATCAACTTCATCAGGTCGGGAACCAGCTCATTGAGACGGATATACCGCTGCACCTGCTTGACCGCCATCTTATTGCGCTCGGCCACGATCTCGTTGGAGCGTTTACCTGCGTCCTTCGGGTCAATCTGGCCCGAAGTGCGGGAGCCCTGGTGCTTGATGGCTTCAAGCTGCATTTTTAAGGCTTTGGCCCGCTCACTGGGGAGGATTTCTTCACGCTGGTTCAGATTGTCCTCCACCATCTGTGTGATGGCTTCATCATCTGTCAGATTTCGGACGATACAGGGCATATCCGCATATCCGGCAAGCTCACTGGCTTTCTGGCGGCGGTGGCCGGACACGATCTCATAGCCGCCATCCTCACGGGGACGGACGATAGCGGGCTGGGTCACGCCCTTGTCCTTGACGCTGGACACCATAGCCCGCATTTCTTCATCATCCCGGACTTCAAAGGGATGGTTCTTGAAGGCGTGGAGTTCGTTCAGCTTGATATAGACGATCTGCTCCTTGCCCCGGCGTGGAGCATCCTTTGGCTTTTCGGGTCCTTTCGGAGCGGGAGCGGCCTGTATCGTTGGAGCCGTTTTTTTCTCCGGTTCCTTTTTGACCGCCTTTTCCGGTTTCTGTGCGGGAGCTTTGGACTTCGGGGCTGCGTCCTTGTCCTTATTTGCTTTCGGGGGACGGCCCCGGCGCTTCGGCTGTTCCGGCTCTTTGGGTTTTTCCTCTGCTTTTTTCGGAGCCTCCGGCTGCTTTTCCGGTTTCTCCGCTTTTGCCGGGTCAGGCTTTTCCACGCCGGGAGCTGCCGCCCGTTCCTCGACTTTCTTTTCCTTCATAATTTCAGCGAAGTTATAGACAGAAACCTGTGGGTTCTTTACCTCTGGTTCCGTCTTTTTTTCCGGCTCCGGGGAAACGGAAACCTTCCCCGGCTCTTTTGGGGGAGCGGGAGGCGTTTCCTTGCCCGGCCCGCTATCCGTTACCGGCTGTTCCGGCGTTTTTGTGGTTTTATCATCTGCCATAAGCATTTACCTCCTGTTTTTTGGCATGAAAAAAGGGGCTCAACTTTTCAGTCAAGCCCCCGTGGGAAGTTCCTCCTTTCTCCGCCATGATACAAAAATACCGCCCGTAGTCTCGTTTGGGCGGTACTTTGTGTAAGATTGGCAGTCCATTATTAAGTTTTTTATTATGTTCCCTTTGTACACCGTTGCAAATGTAGATTTATATAATGAAATATTGCTTCTCATGGATGTTAATGCCTGCATGGTGCCAACCTGATCTGGGGAAGAGTGTTCAAAAGCGTACATCTGATACTGGATGGTGTCAGCAACGTTTTCGGTCTGGTTCAGACGGCTGTTAAGCTGAAAAATAAGCTGTTCATCAGACATCAATGCAGAGTTTGTGATTCGGTCTCTGGCAAGATTATAGGAAACATGGTAACTGACCAGTGCAACAAGTGTCAGAGGAAGCAGGGTTGCAACCAGAAAGGCAATCAGGAGTTTTGCCTGAAATGAGGAAAATCTGGAAGGAATCCATTTATGATAATTTATTTTTTTCAAGTTGAGTTTCATTACACATAATACTCCTTATATGAATAGGTTTGATTTTATCAGGTATCTTTTTGAAGATTGCCATATTATACAGCAATTCTGTAAAGATGCAACACAGTGTTCATCTGCTATCTGTATTATAAAAAATCAGAATGAAAAAAACAATAGAACGAAAAATAATATAAATCAATCAAAAGAAATTGTATTTAGTAAAAAGAGTGTTTTTGTTATTCTTTAATTACCAAATAACACAGAACAGTTGATGCGAGAGAACTGTTCGGAAAAGGAGAGAATATGAGGAAAAAAGTGTTAAGTGCAGTTTTAGCTGCAACAATGGTGGCAGGAATGATGGGGAATGTTGTAAGTGTATCAGCAGAGGAGAAATATGATCTTACTTTATACAGCGTTAACACTACTGACCCGGATTTTGATGACTGGCTTGCAAATGTAGAGGAGGCAACGGGTTTAAATATCAATGTTATTGCAGCTCCGACAGATACAGACACACGTCAGCAGAAGATTACAACGATTCTTTCTACAGGAGATTCTTCCGTAGACATTGTCGAAATCAACGATGAAATGAGTGCTGCATTCAAGAATTCCGGATGGCTGGAAGGTCTGAATGACACGGTTATGACAGATGATATCATTGATCAGTTTGCGCAGGGGTATATTCAGGATATGATCACAGATAAGGATGGAAATATTGTAGGAGTTCCGGGATATACAGGATATCTTGCATTTTGGGTAAATCAGGAAATTATGGATGAGGTGGGAATCGAATCCATTGATACAAAAGAAGATTTCATGAAATACATGGAAGCAGTTTCAAAAGATGGACGTTTCGGATACGGCGGTTCCTGGGAAAAGACATATGCATCTAATGAAATTGCACAGTTTGTAAATATGTTTGGCGGTGACTACTTCGACTGGACAAAAGAAGAAAATAAAGAAGCAATTCAGTTCCTTCATGATCTGGTTGCCAACAAAGAAACACCTGTTGATCAGATCGCAGATAAATATGATCAGATGAATCCAAAAATCAATGATGGCAAATACGGATGCTGGTTTATGTGGGGCTTAGGTACGGATTATGCAAAGGCAGATATGCTGGGAGCTGACAAGATCCACATGGCAATGGTACCTGATTTCAGCGGCAATGGAGAGCGAGCAATCTTTACAGATTCCTGGAACTATGTGCTGAACAGTGCATCCAAAAACAAAGATGCAGCCATTAAATTCCTGCAGTATATGGCAGATGAAGGTGGAATGGAAGCATCCTATAAAGCATTTGACAGATATCCTGCAAGAAAGGATGTTGCAGAAAAAGTTGTTCCGGATACTGATCCTGCAAAAGAAATGTACAGCCAGTATGCAGAAGAGTGCAACGTACAGGGACGTCCGCTGGTAGCACAGACAATGGAGTTCATCAGTGATATGGGAACTATCTTCCAGTCCTGCATGAAAGATGAGATCACAGTAGATGAGTTCTGTAAAAAAGCACAGGAAGTCGTTGATACATATCAGTAAAAACGGTATTCGTTTAAAGTCTTTTGAAATACTGACACATAAAAACTGACATAATAAATGAAGGTATAAAGCAGAAAAATCTGCTTTATACCTGTGCTTAAAGATATGAAGGAGGGAGTACCTGTGACAATCAGTAAAAAATCAATGAAATGGATTCCGTGGCTGTTGGTGTTACCTGTGGTTATTATTCGTGGATTTACGACTTTGTATCCGATTTTAATGACAGTTAGAAATAGTTTTTTTGATATTAAAATTCTGTCCGGAATTAATGAATTCTGTGGAATTCAGAATTACCTGAAAATTTTTTCAGATCCCAAAGTGCTTACATCTATACGTTTTACAGTGATTTTTGTAGTAGTATCAATGATATTCCATGTAATATTAGGCGTAGGTCTTGCTCTGATATTAAATATGAAATTTAAGGGACGTCGTTTTCTTCGTACGATTGTACTGATTCCCTGGGCAATGCCGGCAGTTGTTGTAGGTATGGCTGCAAAATGGGCATTTAATAATGATTATGGTCTGATCAATGACTTTATCAGATTGTTTGTCCATGGATACCAGAATAGCTGGCTGATCAATACAGGATCTGCAAGAGCTGCTGTAATTGCCGTGGATCTGTGGAAAGATCTTCCGTTCTTTGCGATTCTTGTATTATCCGGTCTGCAGTTTATTTCGGGTGATATCTATGAAGCCGCAAAAGTAGACGGTGCAAATGGAATCCAGTGTTTCTTCAGAATTACATTACCGTTGATACTGAAAAATGTACTGACTTTATCTATTCCATTTACTTTATGGAGACTGACAACCTTTGATATTGTATATTCTATGACTTCAGGTGGTCCTGGAGAAGATACGGCACTGATCGCATACAGAATCACGACAGAGGCGTTTACAAATCTGAATGTCGGTTATGCATCTGCACTGGCAATGTTACTGTTTGTTGTAATGGCAGTATTCAGCTGGCTGAATATACGTGTTATGAACAAGATTGATAACTAAAGGAGGAAATACCATGAAAAAAGATTCAAGAAAATATAACATATATCATGGTGTAATGGCAGGTGGAAGATGGGTACTGTTTGCAATTGTCTCATTTATTATCCTGTTTCCGGTATACTGGATTTTTATTTCCTCTATTACACCTTCCGGAGAATTATTCAAAACACCGATTGATTATCTGCCGGATCATCCGACACTGGAAAGCTATAAGTTTCTGATCGAGAACGTAGGACTTTTATCAAAAGTGGGAAATACAGTATTGATCGTAGGTCTTACACTGGTTATCAGTACTGTACTCTGTGCAATGGCTGCATACGGATTCTCACGTTTCACTACAAAAGGAATCAATATTGCTTTTGCATTTATTATTGCAACTATGTTAATTCCTGAAGTTGTTACAGCAAGACCATTATATGAGTTCATGCAGAAAGTAAAATTATATGATACATATCCCGGACTGATTTTGCTTTATATCAGTACTGTTATCCCATTTACGGTTCTGATTCTGAGAAACTTTGTGGGGGAAATCCCTATTTCACTGGAAGAGGCAGCAGCGATTGACGGTGCAACTTTTTCACAGAGACTTTTTACAATCGTATTGCCTCTTATGAAACCTGCAATCGCAACTGTATGTATTATCAACTTTATTACCTGCCTGAATAACTTCTTCACACCGTTGTTTTATTCAAATGGTATTCAGGTTCTTTCCGTTTCCATTGTACAGCTTCCACTGCGTGACAACATGTATGGAGTTCCGTGGGATCTGGTAAGTGCAATGGGATGGATTATTCTTTTACCGATTATTATTTTTGTTGCAGTCTTTGAAAAACAGATCATGGATGGTATAATGGCAGGAGGAGTAAAAGCCTGATTATCTGAATGCTAAGAATATTGGAGGAAAACATTATGTATCAGTCATTTAAAGGTGGACTTGGTGGAATTGCTCTGGCAAAACATGGAAGAAGCCGTGCAATCAATGCAGAGAATCCACATGGAGAAAAAGGTAAAGGTGGAATGGCAGCGAGCCATCTGGGACCGTCCAGAAAAGGAAGTCCCTGCCTGAATGATATTGAGCCAGGTGCAACTGTAACTCTTGCAGAGATGGAAGGTCCTGGTGAGATCAATCATATCTGGATCACAGTGGATAATAAGACAACCGATGCAGATTGTTTTGTATTGAGAGATCTGGTCATCCGTATGTACTGGGATGATGAGGAAACACCATCTGTGGAAAGTCCTCTCGGAGATTTCTTTTGCTGTGGTTTTGGAAGAGAGTGTATTGTAAATTCTGTCCCAATGGCAGTGGTGCCAAGCAGAGGATTTAACTGTTACTTCCCGATGCCGTTTAAGAAAAAAGCAAAAATTACTCTGGAAAATCAGCATGCAAATAAAATTCCGGCATTTTTCTATCAGGTAGATTACTGTCTGTATGATGAGCTTCCGGATGATATTACTTATTTCCATGCACAGTGGAGGCGAGAGCGACTGACAGAGAAGCAGAAAGATTATACAATCCTTGACGGAGTAAAAGGAAAAGGTCATTATGTAGGAACTTATATTGCACTTACCACACTGGAACGTTACTGGTGGGGCGAAGGTGAAATGAAATTCTATATTGACGGTGATGATGAATATCCCACAATCTGCGGAACCGGAACAGAAGATTATTTTGGAGGCTCCTGGAGTTTTGCAAAGCAGGTGGACGGAAAGACTGTGGAACAAAATTATAATACACCATATCTGGGCTACCCATACTATTCTGCTCATGATGAGCTGATCCATAATTTCTATCATAATGATGACTGTCCGCCGATGAGAGGTTTCTATCGCTGGCATATTCAGGATCCGATTTGTTTTGATGAGGATCTGCGTGTGACCATTCAGCAGATTGGAGTAGGTTACAGAGGATTATTTGAACGTCAGGATGATGTGGCAAGCGTGGCTTACTGGTATCAGACACACCCACATGCACCGTTTGCACCATTGATGTCAAAAGAGGACAGATGGCCAAGATAAAAAACAGAGGTGAAATGCTTGAAAAAAAGTGTTGTAATTTTCATAACTGCAGTATGTTTGCTTATTACAGGATGTGGAGATACGGGGAGCTTATCTAAGCTCCCCTCATCGTCGTTTCACGAAGACAAACAAAAGCTGACAATCATGCATATTGATGCAGATAATAAAAGATTTCAGGATTTTATCGAGGAAACAGAAAAAAAACTTGATATGGAAATCACTGTGGAAAAATGTCCGTCCAATGCGGATAATCGGCAGGCAAAAATATCCACGATCCTGGCTTCGGGGGACAAAAATATTGATTTGATTTCCGTGAATGATGAGATGATTTCTGAGTTTAAGCATAAGGGATATCTGGAACCACTGGAAAAAAACGTTATGACAGAAGAAGTAAGAGACAGCTTTCCGCAGAAGTATCTGGAAAGCATTTGTGAAGAGAATGGACATATATATTCTGTCCCTTTTCAGATGGATATTATGATGTTCTGGGTAAATCAGGAGTTGCTGAAACAGGCAGGACTCGATGAGATAAAGAATACCGGTGATTTTGATATTCTGCAGAAGAGTTTGAAAAATCCGGATCAGTACGCTTATGGAGATGCATGGGAAAATACACATGTTTATAACAGTCTTTCGCAATTTGTGAATTTCTGGGGTGGCGATTATTTCGACTGGACTGATCCGAAAACCAAAGATGCAGCCAGATATATGAAAAGTATGCTGGATGAGAAAAATACATCGCCTGCACAGTTTGTAGATCAGTATGAGCAGATGGAAGAGAAATTTATCAGGGGAAAATATGGATGTGTTTTTATGTATACGAGTGCTCTGGGTACATTTCTTGATGCTGATGTATATGGGAAAAATAAAATACATATGGCACCGCTTCCCGTGCTTCATAAGAAAAAAGCCACTAATATTGCAACCTGGCAGTATGTTTTGAACAATGCTTCAGAAAATAAAGATGCAGCTGTCAGATTTCTTCAGTATGCAGCCGGTTATGAAGGCAGTACTGAATATGCAAAAATAATGAAAAGTTATCCTGCCAGAGTGGATGTGATCGAAAATGAGGATATTGATCTGGAAGGAATAGATATGATACGGAAATATCTCCGGGAATATACATTGAATGCACGTCCGTTATGTGAAAATTCCATGGGTGCTGTCTCAGATATGGGAAAACTGTTTCAGGGATATGTTCTTGGGCAATGTGAAGAGGACAGTTTCTTTGAGCAGGCACAAAATTGTATAAATACTTACTATTAAAAAGGCATCTTCGGATGTCCTTTTTAGTTGCGGATTTTTGATGCCGGATTTATAATAACAATAACAATGACAACAGGAGGCAGCTTCATGCAGAATCAACAACCATCAACTTTAAAGGAAATACGTGTCCATGGTACGCAGGACTTTCCCTGTGCATTTTACCAGACAGGAACAAGGATAAAAGGGAATATGGTGAAACACCACTGGCATGAAGAAGTAGAACTGCTTTATTTTTCGGGTGGAGAGTTCTGTCTGGAAGTAAATATGGAACGTTTCAACATTTCAGAGGAATGTTTTTATGTTATTAATCCCGGGGAACTTCACAGTATTTCTGTTGAAAAAAACGGCGGCTGTGTGGAAAATGCGGTGGTTTTTCATATGGATATGCTAAGCTCTGCATATGCTTTGGATCAGATTCAGACGAATCTGATCCAGCCGGTACAAAATGGCAGTATCCAGTTTCCGAGATGTCTGCGAAAGAATGAACCGGCATTTGAACCGGTAAGAAAATCTTATGAAGAAATCCGTAATGTATTTGGCGGAGATTCTTTTCGGGAGAATTATTATGACGGCGAGGCGGTTACGGATGATATCACCCGACAGTTGTTTATTAAATCAGCGCTGCTTCGGATTCTGGCAGTTCTGTCTGCGAATAATCTATTTGAGGTAACGGAGAAGAATCATGACCACAGGATTGAGACGATCAAGACAACACTGACTTACATACAGGAGAATTACAAAGAGAAAATTTATATACGTGATCTGGCAGGACTGATCGGGATGAATGAGCAGTATTTCTGCAGATTTTTCAAGAAGGTGATTGGGCGTTCGCCTATGGAATATGTGAATGAGTACAGGATAAAAAAGGCCATTCATTATCTGAAAGAGTCTGATCTTACAGTTACGGAAATCTGTCTGGAATGTGGATATAATAATCTGGGAAATTTCCTGAGAGAGTTCAGAAAATATACGTCAACAACGCCGTTACAGTACCGCAGACATTCATTAAAAGAAACACAGTAAATAAGAATGCCGGTAATATAAAAAAGTCAAAATTTTGTATTTTTTTATCAAAAAAAGATAAGACAGAAGCCTTGGATTCTGATATAATTGCCGTAAATGAAAAAGAGACCTTAGGCGCTAAAGGTAAGAGGCATAATACTGGGAACAAAGCAGACAATAGCGCCGGTTAATAAAAAACACAGGAGGATTTTTACAATGGTAAAGAAATGGTGGAATGA
>OLQY01002064.1_pt1 | contig 14130 bp, 12 predicted proteins | sample 1672851 | NCBI WGS metagenome assembly OLQY01 (sample SAMEA3136730, study PRJEB25190) | human gut metagenome | reverse complement strand
GTTCAGTGCAGAGTAGACCAGCTGCTTTGCCATGCCCATGCCGACCAAACGAGCCAGACGCTGGGTGCCGCCGAAGCCCGGGGTGATGCCCAGACCGACTTCCGGCTGACCAAACACAGCGTTGTCGGAGCAGATGCGGATGTCGCAGCTCATAGCCAACTCATTGCCGCCGCCCAGTGCAAAGCCGTTGACGGCTGCGATGACGGGGATGGGGAAGCTCTCGATCATCAGGAACACATCATTGCCCAGCTTGCCGAAAGCCTCGCCCTCGGCCTTGGTCATGGTGCTCATGGAGCCGATGTCAGCGCCTGCCACGAAGCTCTTGTCGCCTTCGCCGGTCAGGACGATGCAGCGGATGGCGGACTGGTCAACTGCCTCAAAAGCAGCCTTCAGGTCTGCCAGGACTTCGGGGTTCAGGGCGTTCAGTGCCTTCGGGCGGTCGATGGTGATGATCTCGACTGCGCCCTGCACCTCGGTTTTTACAAATGCCATTGTGAAAACCTCCATTCAGGTTATATCTTATTCAAAACAGCCCCCGGACAAGGGGCAAGTCTCCGGTCTCGCCCACTGTCCGGGCTATATCAATATCCGGAGCGACCCTTCAAAGGGAGATCAGTCCATCTCGACGATGGTTGCGCAGCCCATGCCGCCGCCGATGCACAGGGTAGCCAGACCCTTGTGAGCACCACGATGCTTCATAGCGTACAGCAGGGTGACGAGGATACGAGCACCGGAAGCGCCGACCGGGTGGCCCAGAGCGATCGCGCCGCCGTTGACGTTCAGCTTGTCCTTATCGAAGCCCAGAGCCTCGCCGACTGCGATGGACTGTGCTGCGAATGCCTCGTTGGCCTCGACCAGGTCCATATCAGCAACGGTCAGGCCGGTCTTAGCCATGACCTTCTTGGTAGCAGCGATGGGGCCAAGGCCCATGACCTCAGGCTCGACGCCTGCCAAAGCACCTGCGACCCAGGTAGCCAGAGGCTTCACGCCCAGCTCCTTGGCCTTCTCTTCGCTCATGATGACCAGAGCAGCTGCGCCATCGTTGATGGCGGAGGAGTTTGCAGCGGTGACGATGCCGTCCTTGGTGAAGGCGGGCTTCAGCTTTGCCAGCACTTCGGGAGCGCTCAGACGGGGGCCTTCATCGGTATCGAACACGGTATCGCCCTTCTTGCCCTTGATGACAACCGGAACGATCTCATCCTTGAAAGCGCCGTCCTTGATGGCCTTGTCAGCCTTCAGCTGGCTGTTGTAAGCGAACTCGTCCAGCATCTCGCGGGTGATGGGGCTGTAGCCGTACTTCTTCTGATAGGTCTCGTTGGTGCAGACGTTCTCAGCGGTCATGCCCATGTGCTTGTTGAAGCCGCAGGCATCCCACAGAGCATCGTTGACCATGGTATCCACGATCTCGCTCTTGCCCATGGGAGCGCCCATGCGGTAGCCGTAGCGAGCCTTCTGCAGTGCGAAGGGAGCCATATCCATGTTCTCCATGCCGCCTGCGACCACGATGTCAGCATCGCCGGCCTCGATCATCTGAGCGGCCATGTTCACGCAGTTCAGACCGGAGCCGCAGACCACGTTGACGGTGACGGCAGGAGTCTCGATGGGCAGGCCAGCCTTCAGGGAAGCCTGACGAGCGACGTTCTGGCCCAGACCAGCCTGGATGACGCAGCCCATGTAAACATGATCGACCTGCTCGGGTTTCACGTTAGCACGGTCCAGGGCCTCCTTGATGACGATGGAGCCCAGCTCTGCAGCAGGGACGTTTGCCAGGGTGCCGCCAAACTTACCAATAGCGGTACGGCAAGCAGATGCGATAACGATTTTCTTCATGTTAATAGCCTCCTGAATTTATATGTTTCGGGGTTTCGCAAAACTATTTATCAAAAGGCCCGAGGGCCTTTCTGCATTATAAAAGGTATCAGAGCGTCTTTCCTTCCGCCCGGAGCTGCTCTACTTTGGCGTGGATGGCATCCTCTACGTTGGGCGTCACGAACTTGGAGATATTGCTGCCGTAGCGGGCAGCCTCCTTGACGATGGTGGAGGAAAGGTAGCTCCACTTGATGCTGGTGGCAAGGAACATCGTCTCGATGCCGGGCATCAGTGCATGGTTCGTCTGGGCAAGCTGTATCTCGTTTTCGAAATCCGTCACCGCCCGCAGGCCCCGCACCATCACCGAAGCGTGGCGCTTCTTGGCGAACTCCACGGTCAGGCCGTCGAAGCTCTCCACCGTCACATTCGGGATGTCCTTGCAGCACTCCTGCAGCAGCGCCACCCGTTCTTCTACGGTGAACAGAGGGTTCTTTGCGCTGTTGATGAGCACTGCCACAATGAGCTGGTCGTTTATCTTTGCAGCCCGCTTGATGATGTCGAGATGTCCTCTCGTGACCGGGTCGAAGGACCCGGGGTAAACTGCTGTTGCCATCGGTATGGTCTCCTTTATTTGCACGCTTTGGAAAAGCGCATTTGGTGTTGCCATGATAGCACTTTTCAGTTTCTGCTTCAAGTACTAGGCCGCATCGCCACCGCAATATCGTTAATTTTTAGTCAATTAACGTTGCACCGGGGCGCATCGTCTTGGTACACCCTTAGTAAACCATATCGTCAAAATTTTATCAAGTACTTTTTCGAAAAAAAATTGTTTTTGATATACCAAACAATCCCCGCAAATACCTAAGAATTTTAGTCAAGTTGTCCTGTGAGGCATTTTTTCGTGGAAGAGGGCTTGATTATCATGTTTGTTAATGTTATAACTAAGCTGTACAGATGTGCCGCTGCCGGAAGCTCCTGCCCTGCCGACCCCAAGGATACCGCCGGGGTGTGATAAGACAGTGTCCGAACTGGGAAGAAACGGTAAATTTCCGGCTAAGATTTTGTTCCGTAGAATTGTAAATAATAAATTTACAATTCTTTTATGTTCTTAAAGGAGAGGATGGTTTATAATGGATTTCATGGAAATGTATGCCCAGAAAAAGATGACTGCCGAGCAGGCTGCTTCTCTGGTCAAGAGCGGCGACTGGGTGGATTACGGCTGGTGTGTCAACACCCCCGTGGCCGTGGACGCCGCCCTTGCCAAGCGCCTGCCCGAACTGGAAAACGTCAATTTCCGCGGCGGCATCCTGATGTGGGTGCCTGAGATCTTCCAGATCGACGACCCCGCTGCCCACATGACCTGGAACAGCTGGCACATGGGCGGCATCGAGCGCAAAGCCATCGCACAGGGCTTCTCGTTCTACTCCCCCATCCGCTATTCGGAGCTGCCCCGCTACTACCGCGAGAGTCCCGACCCGCTGGACATCGCCGTCTTCCAGGTGACTCCGATGGACGAGCACGGCTACTTCAACTTCGGCCCCAGCACTTCCCATCTGGGTGCCGTCTGTGAGAAGGCCAGGAAGATCATCGTGGAGGTCAACACCAATATGCCCCGCTGCCTCGGCGGTATGGAGAACTGTGTCCATGTCTCCCAGGTCACCGGCATCGTGGAGGGCGACAATCCGCCCATCGGCCAGATGGCCGCTGCCGGCCCCGCTTCCGAGGTCGATTTGAAGGTCGCAAACCTCGTCGTGCCGCAGATCCCCGACGGTGCCTGCCTGCAGCTGGGCATCGGCGGTATGCCCAACGCCATCGGCAGCCTCATCGCCCAGAGCGATTTGAAGGACCTGGGCGTCCACACCGAGATGTATGTTGACGCTTTCGTGGACATCGCCAAGGCCGGCAAGATCACCGGCGCGCACAAGCAGCTGGACAAGGGCCGTCAGGTCTACGCCTTCGGTGCCGGCACCCAGAAGATGTACGACTACCTCAACGACAACCCCGAGTGCATGTCTGCTCCCGTCGATTACACCAACGACATCCGCAGCATCTCCGCGCTGGACAACTTCATCTCCATCAACAATGCGGTGGACATCGACCTGTTCGGCCAGGCGAATGCGGAGAGCGCCGGCGTCAAGCACATTTCCGGTGCAGGCGGCCAGCTGGACTTCGTGCTGGGCGCATACCTTTCCAAGGGCGGCAAGAGCTTCATCTGCCTGTCCTCTACCTTCTTTAATAAGAAGACCGGCCAGCTCGAGAGCCGCATCCGTCCCACGCTGGAAAACGGCAGCATCATCACCGATACCCGCGCCAATCTGCATTACCTCTGCACCGAATACGGCTGCGTCAACCTCAAGGGTCTGACCACCTGGGAGAAGGCCGAAGCCCTCATCAATGTGGCACACCCCGACTTCCGCGAGGAGCTCATCAAAGAGGCCGAGAAGCTGCACATCTGGCGCCGCAGCAACAAAATCTAAACATCGCCGTACCGGCTCCTGCCGTCTGCGGCAGGAATGGAGTCACACATGATGGACAAAAAGCCGCACATCAAGCCCTATCTCTACGGAATGCTCGCGGGCTTTGGTGCGATAAGTCTAAGCATCCTGTTCTTCTTCTTCATCTACCGCTTCGACGGGTTCGGCGACGCGGTCTCCAAGGTGACCGGCATCCTGATGCCCTTCATCTACGGTGCCGTCATCGCCTATCTGCTCAAGCCGGTGTGCAACACCATTGAGGGCTTTCTGCACCGCATCTTCCCCGAAAAGCTCCACAGCATGGCCAATATGCTTGCCATTGCGGCGACACTGCTGTTCGGTGTGCTGGTGGTCTACGCCCTCGTGATGATGGTGGTGCCGCAGCTCATCACAAGCGTCACCTCCCTCTACTACACCGCGCAGACCAGCATCACCCGGTTCATGCAGTGGGTGAACACACAGGAAGTCTTCTTGGATAATGAGACCCTGATGGGCTACTTCAACGATGCCTACGATGTCATTGTTGACAATCTGACCACTCTGCGCACCACCCTGCTCCCCTCGCTGCAGAATATACAAGGCATCCTGAGCGGTGTGGGCGTCGGCGTCATAAATGTGGTGACCTGGTTCAAGAACCTGCTCATCGGCCTTATCGTCGCCGTTTATTTGCTGGCCAGCCGTAAAAAGTTCATCAAACAGGCCAAAATGATCCTCTACAGTGTCGTCAAGCCCCACTGGGCGCAGCTCATCCAGGAGGAAGTCCTCTACGCAGACAAGATGTTCGGCGGCTTCATCAACGGCAAGATCCTGGATTCTGCCATCATCGGCGTTCTGTGCTATATCGCCTGCCTGATCTTCAAGTTCCCCAGCGCACTGCTGGTGTCGGTCATCATCGGCGTCACCAACGTCATCCCCTTCTTCGGTCCCTTCATCGGTGCCGTGCCTGCAACGCTGCTCATCCTCATCCAGAGTCCCATCAAGGCCCTCTGGTTCGTGCTCTTCGTTCTGGTGCTCCAGCAGCTGGACGGCAACGTCATCGGCCCGAAGATCCTGGGCAACACCACCGGCCTTTCGAGCTTCTGGGTGCTCTTCTCCATCCTGCTGTTCGGCGGTCTGTGGGGCTTCGCGGGCATGATCGCGGGTGTGCCGCTGTTTGCCGTCATCTATGACGTCATCAAGAAGCTGGTCTTCCACGGCCTGCGCCGCAACGGCCAGCTCGACCAGATGACCGTCTACCACGACGAGTTCGGCGATCCCGGCGACCCGGCTCCCGCACCTGTGGAAGATGAAGGAACGGAAACCGAAATCGATATTGATCCCGGCGAAGAATAAGATAACAGGATAAAGCCCCCATCCTCCTGGCTGCCTCAGCCGGTGAAGATGGGGGCTTTTCTGCGCAATTTTATCCTTGAAAGACCGATAAAGTCATTTCGCGTGAGCAGTGGAATGCGCCGGTTCCCAGTCCTTGTAATTTTCGTACCGGCTCTCCCTGAGGGTGACGTGCGACCAGATCTCGTCGGCCACAGGCTGCCAGTCGGCAGCATACGCACCGCATTTGTCGCAGAGATGGTCTACGCTCTCGGGCGACTGCAGGTCGGTGCTGTGAGCACCGGTGTCATGCACCATCTGGCGCAGAAGCTCGGGGTTTTCCAGCATCGGGCAGGGACGCAGATGGTTTTTATTGAAGGGCTGGCCGTTGTGGTAGGCCATGAAGAGCGGGCTGCGGAGAATATCGAGGATGCTGCTGTCGTGGATGTTGGCGTTGGAATAGTGGATGAAGACGCACGGCTCTGCATCGCCCGCCGAGTTGATATGGAAATAGTTGCGTCCGCCTGCGATGCATCCGCCCACAAACTCGCCATCGTTCTGGAAGTCCATCGGATAGAACGGAATATCGCTCTTTTCGGAGCGAAGATACCGGATGCGCTCGATCATGTACTTGCGCTGAGCAGGCGTGGGCATCAGCTCCGGCGCGGCCTCGTTGCCTACCGGCATATAGTGGAAGTAGAACCCGAAGTGCGCGCCCTTGTCGCAGAGCATCCGCATAAAGTGGTCGCTGGTGACGGCTTCGAGATTGTCTCTGGTATAGCAGATGGAGGTGCCAAAAAGGATCCCGTGGGCCTTGAGCAAATCCATCGCATTCATGACAGCGGCATAGTGGCCGTCGCCCCGCCGGGCATCATTGGTAGAGGGAGTTCCCTCGATCGAGAGCATGAAGGCGATATTGCCCAGTTTTACGACCTCTTCGCAGAACGGCTCATCGATGAGGGTCGAGTTCGTGTAGATCGCAAACTGCACGTCGTTGTGCTTTTTCGCCAGACGGAGAATATCCGCCTTCCGCACCAGAGGCTCGCCGCCGGTGAGCATATAGAGATAGACCCCCAGCTCCTTGCCCTCGGTGATGATCTTGTCCATATCCTCAAAGCTGAGGTTGTTTTTGTGGCCGTACTCGCCCGCCCAGCATCCCACGCAGTGCATATTGCAAGCCGAAGTGGGGTCGAACAGGATCAGCCACGGGATATTGCAGTGGTACTTCGTGCGGTTCTCGCGGATGGTCTTTGTCCCCCGGAAGAACGCCTCATAGCCAAGGTTGAGCGCCGTGGTGCGTGCCACGCTGGGCGCGGTCTGGTCGAGCACACAGTTGATGAGCTTTGACCACTTGCTGTCCGCATCGGTCAGCACTGCGCGGGCGTGCTCATACGCCTCCTCGCTGAACGAGTCGCCATAGAACTGCTTTGCGACGTCCACCATCTCGGCAAACGCCTTCTGACGGTCTTTTCTGACATGAGCCAGTGCCGCATCCACCATCGTTCCGACAGCGGTACGCTGTACCTTATGGCTCAACGGCTCCAACGCGATACTCATAAAAGTCTGCCTCCTTGTGTGGGTCTTTGCCAGCCCTTTGTTTTGACAATACTTTAACATTTTTCCGACAAAGGTTCTATAAACAACAAAAGCAGGGTGATAGTTTTTCTATCATCCTGCTCTGCTTGTTCAGATTTTTATCAGTCGTCGATTTTTGATGCTCTGCCGTCGGTGCTGAAGCGCAGCAGCGCCCGCTTCAGATCCCCGTGCATCATGGTGTTGAGCCGTTCGGCCATGATGGCCGGTTCGGTCTTCATATCGCGGCGTATCCATTCCAGCACCATGCCCACAAAGCCATACTTATAAAAATCAATGATGAACTGCTTGTCCTCTTCCTTCACCGGGATGTTTTCACGCTCTATAAACATCCGCAGCAGAGGGTCAAGCATTTTATAGAGATACTGCTCCACCTGTTCCCGGCTGATGGAGCGGTAGACATTCAGCACCAGCACCCGGTTGGCCTGCACCTTTTCCAGCATATCGCGGAAGGCGTCGCTCCACGTCTCAAAGTCCTGATGGCCTTCCAGTGCCTCTGTGGCATCCTCCACCAGGATCCAGTCCACCAAATCGTAAATATCCTTGAAATGGTAGTAAAAGGTCATGCGGTTCACGCCGCAGTCCTCGGTAATGTCGTTTATCGTGATCTTATTCAGCGGCTTGCGGAGCAGCAGCTTTTTGAGCGATGCTTCCAGCGCGCGTTTTGTCGTCTGTGCCACGAGAATGCCCATCCTTTCGCGTTTGCCCCGTTCTGTGCGGAGTTTCCCGACTTCTATCTATTATGATACCTCATCCGCCCGTGCAGGTGCAAGCATCTTTTTCGACATTTTCGTGAACTTTTTATGTTTTCTTAAGATTCGGACAGCAAAAAAGCCTGCTCCGCCGCAGCGCGTCTATCAGGAGCTTTCCGAAAAGCTTTGACATTTTCCGGCTTTCCTCTTGATTTCTCCCCCGGCCCTGCTTACAATGGAGACACAGAGGGGGCATCTCCCCTGTTCTTTTGATTGGGAAAGAGGTTTTTCTTATGCTGAATACCATCGGATTCTTAGGCTGCGGCAACATGGGCGGAGCCATCGCCCGGGCCGTCTGCAAGGCGGCAGACCCGCAGAACGTCTGGCTGGCCAACCGCACCGCCGCCAAGGCAGAGGCTCTGGCCGCTGAGCTGGGCTGCAGCACCACCATCAACGACGAGGTGGCAGGCCGCTGCGACCTCATCTTCTTAGCCGTCAAGCCCCAGATGATGGAGGAGCTGCTGGCACCGCTCCGCTTCACGCTGGCCGAACGGCCCAGCCGCTTCGTGCTGTGCAGCATGGCGGCGGGCCTGTCCATCGCCCGCATTCAGGAGATGGCGGGCAGCGACTGCCCCGTCATCCGCATCATGCCCAACACGCCCGCTTCGGTGGGGGCCGGTATGATCCAGTACTGCACCTCCAACGTCACCGCCGAGGAAGAGGCCGAGTTCCTGAAGCTGATGGCCCCCGCCGGGCGGCTGGATGCTGTGCCGGAAGGCCTCATCGACGCGGCCAGCTGCGTGTCCGGCTGCGGCCCGGCCTGGGTGTACCAGTTCATCGAGGCGCTGGCCGACGGCGGCGTGGCCTGCGGCCTGCCCCGTGCCAAGGCGCAGGAGTACGCCGCCCAGATGGTCCTGGGCAGTGCGAAGCTGGTGCTTGAGAGCGGCCAGCATCCCGGCGCACTCAAGGACGCCGTGTGCAGCCCCGGCGGCAGCACCATCCAGGGCGTGCGGGTGCTGGAAGAAAAGGGCCTGCGGGGCGCGGTGATGGACGCCGTCATCGCCTCCTACAACAAGACAAAAGAGATGGGAAAGGGTTGATCTATGCGCATCGTAGTCAAAGTCGGCACCTCCACACTGGCCCACTCCACCGGGCGGCTGAACATCCGCCACGCCGAAGAGCTGGTGAAAGTGCTCAGCGATTTGAAGAACGCCGGACATGAGGTCATCCTCGTGTCGTCGGGTGCTATCGGCATGGGTGTGGGCAAGCTGTCGCTTTCCGCCCGCCCTGCCGATATGTCCTCCAAGCAGGCTTGTGCCGCCGTGGGGCAGTGTGAGCTGATGTACACCTACGACCGGCTGTTCAGCGCCTACGACCACACAGTGGCGCAGATTTTGCTCACCGGCGTAGACATCGAGCACGCCAGCCGCCGCGAGAACATCCAGAACACCCTCACCCGCCTGCTGGAGCTGGGCGCACTGCCCATCATCAACGAGAACGATACCGTCGCCACCGACGAGATCACCTCCATCGGCGACAATGACACCCTCGCCGCCATCGTCACCTGCTGCATCAAGGCCGATCTGCTGGTGCTGCTGAGCGACATCGACGGCCTCTACACTGCCAACCCCCACACCCACCCGGACGCAAAGCTCATCCCGCTGGTGGAGGACATCACGCCCGAGGTGATGGCGCTGGCCGACGGGGCCGGCTCGGCGCTGGGTACCGGCGGAATGTCCACCAAGCTCCGGGCCGCCCGGATGGTGACCTCCAGCGGAGCTGACATGGTCATCGCGAACGGCGCCCACCCCGAGCTGCTCTATGACATCGCCGAGGGCCGTGCCGCAGGCACCCGCTTTGCGGCCCACAGACAGGAGGCATAACATGACCACACAGGAAATTCTGGAAGCCGCCCGCGGGGCCAAGACTGCCGTTGCCCTTTCGGACAGCGGCACCCGTGATTCTGCCCTTCTCGGGATGGCTGATGCCCTCTGCGCACCGGAATCCATGGACGCCATCCTCGCCGCCAACGCCGAGGACATGGCCGCCGCCAAGGGACACATCAGCGACGTCATGCTGGACCGCCTCGCCCTGACGCCCCAGCGCATCGAGGCCATGGCCAAGGGCATCCGGGACGTTGCCGCCCTGCCCGACCCGGTGGGCCGGGTGCTGAGCCGCATCGAGCGTCCCAACGGCCTCGTCATCGAGAAGACCGCCGTGCCGATGGGCGTCATCGCCATCATCTACGAGAGCCGCCCCAACGTCACCAGCGACGCTGCCGCCCTCGCCATCAAGAGCGGCAATGCCTGCATCCTCCGCTGCGGCAAAGAGGCGTGGCGCTCGACCAACGCCATCGTTCAGGCCTTGCGGCAGGGCCTGCGGGCAACCGGTCTGCCTGAAACAGCAGTCTGCCTCATCGAGGACACCACCCATGCCTCGGCCAACGCCCTGATGACCGCCGTCGGCTATGTGGACCTGCTCATCCCGCGCGGCGGGGCCGGACTCATCCGCGCCTGCGTCGAGAACGCGAAAGTCCCCTGCATCCAGACCGGTACCGGCATCTGCCACATCTTCGTGGACGACACCGCCGACCAGACCAAGGCCCTGGACATCATCGAGAACGCCAAGGCCAGCCGCCCCAGCGTCTGCAACGCCGAGGAAGTCTGCCTCGTCCACAGCGCCATCGCCGCTGAGTTCCTGCCGAAGCTGGCCCAGCGCCTCGGCCCCGACCGCACCGCCAAGGGTCTGCACCCAGTGGAGCTGCGGCTGGACGAGCGCGCTGCCTCCCTCATCCCCGGCACCCCCGCCGGGCCGAGGGATTTCGACACGGAGTTCCTCGACTACATCCTTGCGGTGAAAGTCGTGGACAGCGTGGAGGAAGCCATCGCCCACATCGCGGCTCACTCCACCGGCCACAGCGAAGCCATCCTGACCCGGACCGACGCCCACGCCGCCCTCTTCACGGCGGCAGTGGACAGTGCCGCCGTCTACGTCAACTGCTCCACCCGCTTCACCGACGGCGGAGAGTTCGGCCTTGGCTGTGAGATGGGCATCTCCACCCAGAAGCTCCACGCCCGGGGACCCATGGGCCTCGGCGAGCTGTGCAGCTACAAGTACATCATCCACGGAAACGGTCAGACCCGGTAATTTTCGGTTTTTTCCGGGATGCATCCCCCTTTCGGTAAAAATTTTCTCCACAGGCCGGGGCCAAATGCCCCGGCCTGTATTTTTGTTTCATCGAGATGGACCGTTTTTCTCTCAAGCACACTTTTGGCTGAAAAAGTTTTGCAAATTCATCCGAGAATAATTCCTTGTATCCAAATTTTCTCCATTCTCCACAAAGCAATAGTCATACTTTTACCATTTTATCCTACAAAAATCACAATAAAGCTCTTGACATACGGGCCTTCTGCGGGTTAAATTTAGAATGAGGGTGTGATTCGACACAATCTCACCGGTTTAGTGTGTTTATCGAGAATTGTTCTCTGCAAGGCTTCAACTTTTCAGACCGTTTTACTGCGGAGAACACTCTTCCGAGCATATCCGCCCACTCACAACACTATACTTGGAATGAAGGAGAGAGCGTTATGACGATTGCTATTCTTGCACATGATTCCCGCAAAGAGCTGGCGCTGCAGTTCTGCACAGCTTACAGCGGCATCCTATCCCGCAACACAGTCATTGCCACCGGCACCACCGGTCGGATGCTGGCGCAGGCCACCGGCCTGCCCGTACACTGCTACCTCTCCGGGAAGCTGGGCGGCATCCAGCAGATCTCGGCCCGGGTGGCCTGCGACGAAGTAGACCTCGTGCTCTTCTTCCGCGACCCGCTCAAGGCCGGGAGCGGCAGCAGCAGCGAGCAGAACCTGCTGCGGCTGTGCGATATGCACAGTGTGCCGATCTCCACCAACATCGCCACCGCCGAGGTGCTGCTGCGCGGCCTCGACCAGGGCGACCTCGACTACCGTGAGGGCATCCATCCCGACATCGTGGAGCCGCTGCCCGTCCATCGGGCCGTGTGCTGAGCCTGTTTTTAAGACTTTTCCGCCATTTGTGGTTTTGTGTATAGAGGGTTTTCGACAAAGAAAGACACCGCAGAAGCTTTCACACTTCTGCGGTGTCTTTTTATCTTATGCGCTCAGATACCACTGAGAGATGACTTATTCCAGACCGCCCATCTGCTTGATCGCCTTGATGGCGTAGGTCAGGGTGCGGCCCATAGCCACGCCTGCCATCAGGCAGGGATAGTTGTTGGCGAAGAAGGAGCCGGACATATCGCCGGTGACATACAGGCCGGGCATCGGCTTGTTGTCGTTGTCCAGAGCCTGACCCTTGTCGTTGATGGCAATGCCCTGCTCGGTGGTCAGCAGAGAGGCACCCAGCCAGCAGCCGTAGAAGGGAGCGGTGCGGATGGCGCTCAGACGGTAAGCGGGCTTGCCGAAGTCCTCGTCGTTCTGCTTGTCGTACAGCTCATTGTAGCGGTCAACAGTAGCGAGGAAGGTGTCCTTGGCCTCACCGGTGAAGCCCAGCTTGTCGGCCAGCTCCTCGATGGTGTCGCAGACGAACAGGGTGCCGGCTGCAACAGCCTCATCGACCTTGCCCTGGAAATACTTCTCGCCGCCGTTGCGGGTCTGGGCAGAGCATCCGATGGTGTGGAAGCGCTTTGCATCCTCCAGAACATTGGCGTCGCAGATCTGTGCGTAGACGCGGCCCGGCTGATGAGCAGCAGCGTAAACAATATCGTTGTAGGGGCTGCTCTCGTTGGCGAAGCGCTCACCGTTGCGGTTGACCTTCAGGAAGGGCTGGGTGCCGGGGTTGTACTGGCGGATGGGGCCGGGGAAGGCCTTGCCGCCGAAAGCGGAGTCGCTTGCCACATAACCGCCGTCCACGCCGGGAGCCACGATGCCGCGGTCGAACAGCATGGGAGCAGCTTCCTTGTCGAGGTTTGCACCGGCCCAGACAGCGGCACGGATGCCGTAGCCCTTATCGGCCGGAGAGTAGGAGCAGGCAGTGGTGACGGAGGTACCCAGCGGATCCAGCTGCTCCATCATGTAGGGGTTGCCGGGGAAGCCGCCGCAGGCCAACAGAACGCCCTTGTTGGCGTTGTAGCGGATGAAGTGATCATCCTCGGTGCTCTGGGCGATGATGCCGGTGATGCGGCCAGTGGAGTCCTTCTCCAGCTTTGCAAGAGAGGTCTTGAAGTCCACATCGTAGCCCAGCTCACGGATGTAGTCCAGCAGCAGCTCGTTACGGGGCTTGCCGGAGGCAGACTCGCTGGCCATGTAGTTGTGCTCCTGCACGGGGAAGAGGTAATCGGTGTTGTGCTCGGCGTTCTCGGCAGGCCATGCTGCCTCCGCGCCGGAAGTGAAATCGCAGGTCCAGCCGTACTTATCTTCCAGAATGCTGCGCATGAAATCGTGCATTGCAGCAGACTCATTGATCCAGGTCTTGACAACGCGCTGGTCGCACTTGCCGGAAGCGTAGCGGGAGATCTCGCTCAGCAGCTTGGCACGGTCAGCGGGCTTCTCCCCTGCTTCCTTTGCGGCAGCAGAATCGATAGCGCCGTACCAGTGACGGGTATCCTGCACGTTGCCGTTCTGCTCGATGACGCGGAAGTTCAGGCCGTTGGCGGCAGCATAGGCGGCAGCGAAGATACCGCCGTTGCCTGCACCCACGATGAGGATGTCGGTGTCCACGGTCTCGGTGATGGAAGCCTCGTCGATGTCAGGCTCCTTGCGCTTGCCGCCGGATGCGTCGTCTTCTTTGCGCTGTCCACGAGCAGCTATCCTCCGCTGCGGGTCGGGATGCTGGTAGCGGGCATGTGCCTCTGCCTTTATTACTTAATGGCCGCCGTGAACGCAGACTATGAGGGTGCCGCTCTGATGCTTCTGCCCGGTGCTGTCACCACCGGCTTCCGGGTCTGGGCGCTGATGCCCGGGCTGGACAGCGTGCTTTTTGTGGAGTCTGTCCCCTTCTACCTGCTGCGCTGCGCCCGCCTCTACGACCTTCCCTTTGCCATCGGCTGCATGGTGTTCGTCTGCCGGAGGTTTGCTCTCCTCTTCGACCGCACCGAGCAGCTGGCCCGGGAGCTGGACGCCCGGGTGGCAGAGCGGACAAAAGAGCTGACCGCCGAGACCGAGGCCCGCAAGAGCATGATGCTCAACATCTTTCACGACCTTCGCAGCCCTCTCTTCGCCGTCAGCATACGGGCAGCGTCAAAGGACGCATGGCGAATAACAATCCGGCAATAGGTA
>OLQY01002047.1_pt1 | contig 14245 bp, 19 predicted proteins | sample 1672851 | NCBI WGS metagenome assembly OLQY01 (sample SAMEA3136730, study PRJEB25190) | human gut metagenome | reverse complement strand
CTAAACCCGAAAAAAATACATGACTAAACACGAAACACCGACTTGACGAAATACACCGCTGCTACGCGCAGGAGGACAAACGCAAAGGCCGCGGCATCGCCCTCGGCTTCCGCAGCCTCGACAACTACGTCACCCGCAGCCTCCTCCACACCGGCGGCTTCAGACACGCCATACAAGCCCACCTATAAGCATCCTCCTACACACCAAAACCGGAAGAGCCGCTTATTGGCTTCGGACACGATGTATCGGCCACTGGAATCCGTAGGAACCGTATGGAACAGATACACGCCCCAATCCTTCCACGACACCCAATAGTTGGCACCCATGCCTTCGTTAGCATTGTAGAAACTGAGGACACGATTCTGCACATGGTATGTGCCTCTCGGCGTCCAATCATTGATGCCCGTTGAAGCAACCATAGTGTAAATCGTGGTCGATCCACTTTTCGCGTATACTCGTTGCGCGGCAATCGAGACTTCGATGTTGAGGTTGACAACAGTTCTCAGATTAGGGTATGCGCCGCCAGAGGGCCTCAGATACTGTGGTGTATCGTTATCCCGCCGGACCGCAAGGGTGGATGACGTCCGAGATTTTGCGCACTTTGGTCTCGTCTTGGGATAGGGGCATGGCCCGTGTCCTGTGTACGGTTTTCAGTCGCCAGACATAAGAAAATCGCGATTGGAAACGAGGGCACGAAGCCATGCCGCAGCAGATTCCACGGGGTCGATCAGGCCATGTTGGAGACCATCCTGGACCGGATGGTCAGGAAGACGGTCGAAGACGGTCGAGGAGATGTTGAACGCGATGCTCGACGCTTCAGGCCGACGAGATCACCGGCGCCGCGCGCTACGAGCGCAACGGGGGCCGCAAGGCGTATGGGGCCGGCCACTACTCGCGGGACCTTACCGTCAAGGCCGGCAGGATGAGCCTGAAGGTGCCCAAGCTCAAGGGCGCGGTGTTCTCCCCGGCGGTGATCGACCGCTGCCGGCGGCGCGAGGAGAGCGCCCGGGGAGGCGCCGATCGACATGTACCTGGCCGGCGTCTCCACGCGCCAGGTCGATGACGTGTGCCGGCTGCTGTGGGGCGACCGCATGCCATCGCAGACCCTGAGCGACAAGCTCAAGAAGGTGTACGCCGACATCGACGGATGGCGGGAGCGTCCGTTGGGACAGGAGTGTCCGCATGTGTTCATGGACGGCGTGTGGCGCAGGCGCTGCCGGGGCGGCAGCGTGGAGAACGTGAGCGTGCTCGTCGCGATCGGCGTCGGCGCCGACGGCCGGCGCGAGGTGATCTCGGTGGCCGAGGGCATGAAGGAGGACGCGGAAAGCCGGCGCTCGTTCGTCAAGGGCATGCTCGCACGTGGTCTGAAGGGCGTCGAGCTGGTGACGGGCGACCGGTGCGCGGGACCTGTGGCCGCGGCGGGCGGACTGCTGCCGAAGGCGCGCTGCCGGCGGTGCATGGTGCATTTCGAACGCGACATACTCGCCAGGGTCAATCCCGGGAACCGGGATTGGGCGGCCGACGCGTTGAAGGCCGTGTTCTCCATGGAAACGAGTGTGTTTTGTCAAGTTGGGGTCTGCGTTTCGAGGTGGTGACATTTTTTGGACTCCCCGACCGGGAGGAGAACCCTTTTATGGTGAGGTACGGCAAGGAGCAGCGCGACAGGGCCGTGGACCTGTACATCAGATACGAGCGCTGCGCCGCGGACGTGATACACGAACTCGGCTATCCCGGCAGGGGGATGCTGCCGGTGTGGCACCGGGAACGCCTCGAGGAGGAACGCGCCGGAAGACAGTCCACTCGCGGGAAACGGTACCGGCGGTACACGGACGAGCGGAAACAGACCGCCGTGGAACATTACCTCGGACACGGCAGGCGTCCGAAACGCACCATGCGCGCGCTCGGCCATCCGAAAAGCCATGAGCTGCTCACCGCGTGGATCGACGAGCTCGCCCCCCCCCTCCGGCCGACGCAGGCTGAGGCACGGCCCGGTTCCCGAGGAATCGAAGCGGAAGGCGGTGGTCGCGGTCGCGTCCGGAAGGTCGAGATCACGCGAGGCGGCCGCCGAACCGGGCGTGGAGGCGTCGTGAGAAACCGGAAACGGCAGATACTCGCCGGGTCCAAGGAAGCGCACGTGACGGAGACACCCGGAGAGAAGCCCCCGACGGCCGGGGAGGGGGAAACCGGCGCGGAGCCCCTGACGCCGGCGGCCATGCCGACGGCCGCATCCGGTCCCCGGGACGCGGCCGGCCTGGCGGACGCGGCGGCGGCGCCGGAGAAGAGGCCGGCGGGGACACGGGCCCGCCTGGACGAGCTGGACGCCGACGTCGAGCGGCAGCGGCGGGAGAAGAGGGAACCGGACATCGAGATCGCGATCCGCCGTGGGGCGTTGGAGCTGTTGGGGAAAGAGCCGGGCGCAGTCCCGGAAAACCTGACCAGCCGCAGGAAGGCCATCCTCGTCAAACAGACCAGTGAGAAGCTCGGCGTGACCGCCAGAAGCCTGCTGCCCATGGTCGGCATCGCGCGCAGCACATACCACTACCAGATCAAGGCCATGGACAGACCGGACAAGGACGCGTGGCTGCTGCCCTTGGTCGAGGAGGCGTTCGAGAACAGCAAGCGCAGGTACGGGTACAAGCGGATCCACCTGGAGCTGAAGGGCATGGGCGTCAGGGTATCGGCGAAACGGGTCATGCGGCTGACGGCCAGGCATGGCCTGGCGCCCCTGTTCAGGAGCGCGAAGCGGTACGGCTCGTACAAGGGTGAGCTGACCAAGGCGCCGGCGAATCTGGTGAACCGCGACTTCCACGCCGAGCGTCCGAACATGCTGTGGGTCACGGACCTCACGGAGTTCTCGATTCCCGCGGGCAAGGCCTATCTGTCGCCCGTGATCGACTGCTACGACGGGCTTCCGGTCGCGTGGACGATCGGCACCAGCCCGAACGCGGCATTGGCCAACGGCATGCCCGCCGACGCGTGCTCCACGCTCGGGGACGGGGAGAAGCCGATCATCCATTCCGACCGCGGCTGCCACTACCGGTGGCCCGAGTGGATCCGCATCTGCAAGGAGCATGGTCTGACGCGTTCGATGAGCGCAAAAGGCTGTTCTCCGGACAACGCGGCCGCGGAGGGGTTCTTCGGCCGTCTCAAGCAGGAGTTCTTCCACAAGCGCAGCTTCGCGGGCGTCTCGATGGACGGGTTCATAAACATGCTGGACGGCTACATGGTCTGGTACCGGGACAAGAGGATCAAGACGGAGTTCGGACACGGGCATCATGGATCGTCGACGCGGGCTCGGTCTTGTGGCATGATCGGTGGTGATGGAATCAATGACGAGTCCAACAAAACGGCACCGGCCCCTTCGGACCGGAAAGTTATGCCGCATCGGCCTAACTTCTATCGAACAGACACAGGTGTTGTTGCGACCACCACTAGAATTCCGCCAATCAAATTAGCTGTGAACATTTGCCTGATACCCAACGCAGGAGCACTGCTACCTGTTCGACAAGGTTGAAACGGTAAAGATGCGATAGGCTGGCGCGTTATTATCCGGTAAGCTTGGAGCACAAGACTCGTATTCTTGTCGCAAAGAGCCCGGTGACTCCTATTAGATTTGGTGAAAGGCATGCTGATGACTGATGCATACACAACTGAGCTGGCCGCTCTTGGCGGAAATCTGGCAGAAATGGCTGTTAAGGGTACCGTCACTGCAGTATCAACTAAAATCAGGGCAATAAAAGACGAAAAGAACGCCGAAAAGATACGTAATACATATGACGAGATAGTCAATGAGCTTCTTAGCGAGCGAGAAGAAGCTATCAGAATCGCTCAAGCATATAAGTCGGAGCTTGACAAGGTTGTCATTAGTGATGAAGACATTCAGCACCTTCACAATACGGTTGCGAATGTTCTGAAGATTATCTCGGACATACAGATCGCTAGCGCAGAAAGTTCGAATCCTGCAACCGAAGAGACAATGAAAGAGCAGGTTAAAGTATATGAGCAATTTATGAAACTAATTAGCGTAGATACCCTTAAAACTATGCAATTAATCGGTTTTAACTACAAGGCGGCCATAGGAGAACCTCTGACTCTTATGCTCAAGAATTATCTTCTATCAATGGTGAAGGAACCGGACTCTATAAGGTTATTTGAAAAAGTTATAACACCGGAGATGGTTGAAATATTGAAGAATGACACTGCGTATGAGAATTTCAGAAAGATAATTGGTGAAAATGCAAATAAATGATGGAGCGCATTGTCTATTCGACGCGTTCTATCAGCCGGTTTTCTCATATTCTCTATGGGAAACCAGCTGGCCATTCTACGCTGCCGACGGTTCAGCCATCAAAGAACTTGCCTTTGGCGCTAACGCGCTTGCAGTGCCTAGCTATTTAGCGAACGGTCAATGATGTTACGAGATTCTGGTTCGTGTCCTTTGTGGACGTTCGATATGATGGACGAAGTTGGTGATTGATGCGATAGCTGGAGGAAAGGGGGATTTCATGGTGCAGAAATCGCTGTGTTTCCAAAAAGCCGAGCTGGAAAGGTTCTTCCATTGTTGCACAAGTGCCCCAGCAGAGAACAATCCCAACTGTTTTGTGAAAAATGAAATCAAAAGCGTAGTTCTATCTAATTTCTCTGCTACAGGCGCGCGTTATTTTATCGTAGGTAAGATTCTCGGAAGGGTCAAGCAGGCCGAATCGGGCAATTTAGATGCGGAAGGCGATGACGATCCCGTGCACCGCATCGCGTCGCAGCCGGACATATGGGAAATAAGATGGAATATAAAAGACATTCCGTTACGCCTGTATTACGCGGAAGATCTTGGCAGAAAACCTGAGTTCGTAGCACTTAGTTTCACGAGAAAGTGGACGGATGGGACTGCTGAGGAAATAAGGAAACGTCAAAATGAGGATGCGAAAGTAGCGCAGGATCGTTTCGAAAACTGTTCCGTTTTCCGGTGGGGACATGACAAAGGCCACAAGCGCTGCAAGTATTGTTTTAATGATAAAACTGGAGAATGGTTGTAGGGAGACATCATGGCGCAACGTATGGAAGATCGCCTGAAGCCTGAAGAATATATCGGTTTGGCAGCAGATCTGGAATCCGATTATCTTGAGGTGAAACATTTTCTTGTTTCAGCTAGACGTGAGCAAGGCATTACCCAGAACGATATCGCTTCGTTTTTGGGATTGAGTGATACCCAAGTGCGTGAGTTCGAACAATACGATTACGATCCTCGCGTTTCAGAATTGAACGAGTATGCCATGGCCGTTGGAGTTCGCATCAATCCTGATCCGAAGCGGATTAGTGGGTCTTCTGGCAGTTACTTTACAGACAATAAGGATACGGAACCAATCCCTATGAGGGCTTCGGGAAATGAGCATCGTACCAAAGAAGTGTTCATTGGGAACATAGCCGGATAAGTTAGGGAACATTACAATGAACGAACAAACATTAATCAGGCAGTTTCGACCCATATCCTTCAGCGCTCAGACGAGAAAAACCTGGTCTGAAGCCCCAGAAGCACGATATGCCATGTCCTTGAGTTTTAGTGCCACAGATCAGGACGATGATGCGCTACTCGTTAAAACGAACGTATCTTTCATCGAGTATCTTCCGGGAGAAAAGCCAGAACCATCAGAGAATCCCACCGTTGCCGTTGAATGCATCTATATGGTGATTCCCAATAATTCTGAATGCGATGTATTTGAACTGATCGCCGAGTTTTGGCCTTACATCAGAAGCGGCGTATTGGTTCAGACAAACCTGCTTGGTAAGGATTTCGCACGCTGGCTGCCCCTGAAGATCGATCCAGCCGCACTACAGAAAGAATCTGAATCCTGAATAAAAGTATTCGCGCTTTGAACCGCACTCTGCTTATTGGACTAAAACAGCAAAATTATCTGTATCCAAAGGCAGAAAACGCAGAGAGAAGCCAATGAAATCTATGCCGGAGGATTCCGACATACGTAAATGCATTATAATTTACGATTACTTAAAGTACGGAAAAACGTATGCATCCAACGGAAACGCCTTCACAGCCTCCGCCAAGGGTACCCCTCTTTCAGCCCAAGAGAAGAACCTAGCGAATCAGTGAAGGCGTCAACAAACGGACCGGTCCCACGCACGACAGCACCAAATCCTGTTCTTTATTCCAGCCTGCCATGGGCATAAGAGCCTTCTTCCTTCAAAGGAGAAGGATTAACGGTGTGCCTCAGCACTTCGAGAAGCCAGATTGCAAAGCAACACTCCGATCGTCGGATGATTGAGGTAGTGCCCGAAAAGTTGCGCACTTTGGATTATGCCCGTCCATGGCGCGATGATCAGTTCGCTTCCACGAGACTGTCATCGAGCCGGGACATATCCATGTAGCGCCGGTCGGACCAGCTGTTGGCGGTGACGTACTTGATGCGGGCGCACACGAGCATGAGCGTGCTGTTCCCGTCCGGGAAGCTTCCCACGACGCGCGTGCACCGCCTGATCTCGCGGTTGAGCCGTTCGATCATGTCGTTCGTGCGGATGCGCCTGCGGTGACCGTCCGGGAACTCCGGCAGCAGGTACTGGTCGTCTCGCCGACCCCTCCCGCAGGCAGTTCGCGGCGGCCTTCAGCCTCCTGGCCTCCATCTCCGCGGCGACGCCGATGACCTCCCGGTGACCCTCGGAGTCCACGCCGATGGCGACGAGCACGCTCACGTTCTCCACGTGCCCGCCCCAGGAGCGCTTGTGCCGCACGCCGTCCATGAACACGTACGGATACTCCGATTCCAACGGCCTCGTGCGCCACGAGTCGATGTCCTCGTACACCTTCTTGAGTTTGTCGCTCAATGTCTGTGAGGGCATGCGGTCTTCCCACAGCAATTGGCTGATGTCGTCGACCTGTCTGGTATGTCGATCAGGGATTCCTCGACGCTCTGCTCGCGCCGCCGGTAGCGTTTGATGACGGCGGATTCGAAGACCGCGCCTTTGAGCTTGGGCACCTTCAAAGCGAGTCTGCCGGCCTTGGCTGTGAGCTTGCGTTCGTAGTGGCCGGCCCTGTATGCCTTCCGCTCCCCAGTGCGCTCGTATCTGGCGGCGTTGGCGATCTCGTCCGCCTGAAGCGTCGGGCATCGCGTTGACGATCCGCTCGACCTTCTCGCGCACCATGGCGTCGAGCTTGCTCTCGAACATGGCCTGGTCGAACTGCATGATTTCCGCGGGTCTGGCTCCGTGCCTCTTTCCAATCGCGGTTTTTCATTGTCTGGCGACTGAAAATCGTACCCGGCACGGTCCATGCCCTCTTACGTCAGGGCCAGAATCCGAAAGTGCGCAAGATTTCGGACGTTATCGTAGATTGAACGAAGGTGCGTAAGAATCATTTTTGTTTCGATATTGGCCCATATGGTGATTCCTTGAGTATATGGGCAAGGAACCGTGTTATACCATTCTGCTATGGTCAGCTTAGCCGAAGTAAGTGGTGCGAATCCTGGTCTTACGATTCAGTGAAGTTCGCCTCAGCGGCATACTAATTGGATGGAAGAATTCCAGACGGGGTATGTCAAGTCTGTAGCGGCAGCGGCAGGATGCCAGTGTTGGGATTCTCATATTGATTTAGGTTTTGATCTTAAAATCGAGCGCTATAATTCTCAGGGCGTTCCTGACTCTGAAGTGGATTTACAGCTTAAGGCTGTGTCAGCTTCCCATTGTTGGGACGTTAACCGGACGTGTATATCTGCTTTTTTATCAAGGCAACGATATAACATGCAGGTTAACCAAAAGCCGATTCATCCTAATCTAGTTCTGATTATGGAAATCCCTGACACAGTTGATAAGTGGATAACTAAACAGCCGGATGAATCTGGAATGATTTTATCAAATCGTTGCTATTGGGTTTCGTTGGCTGGATTACCTAAAAAAGAAACAGATCGAGTAAAAGTGTCGGCCCCGGTCAATCAGGTTTTTGATGACGCCTCTTTATGCATGATAATGGAAAAGATTAGCAAAGGAATAAAATTATGATTAATGATGTTTCGATGCTAAAAGCCATGTTGAAGCAATATGGTTGGAGCTGCCGTCCATCTTTTAACGGTAAGGCAACATATTGGAGTTTTCCTCATTCTGGATCAGGTATGGAAAATATGTTGATTACTATACCAGAGGATAAATCGACGGATGATTATGAATTTTATTTAGAGCAGGCTTATCACGAAATTGAATTGATTTATGGGAAGAATTTTGAAACTTTCAAGGAGGAATATCAGTCTTTCTCTTCGCGTCAATTTGATCCCCTAGAGATTCGTGAAGAAACGGGGGCAAAAGACGGCCTTATCCCTTGGAATAAGGGAAGGCGTTTGGTTTTAGGTGCCGAAGGCATATTGAACGCTGGTGCTCGAGCGACTGCGGTTGGTTTGAGAAATAGAAAAGCGCATTATCTTCAAACTGCGCATGCGGCTGCAGAGTCTGTATTGTCTGAATCATTCATGGGGCAAACTAAAATTGGCAGTTATATTGTAACTATGTACGTACCTTCTGAGCATAGATTTTCTATTAGCTCTAAAAAGAATTCTCAAAATCAGCTGATGGATTCTGATTATATTTTAGGTAGAGATGTAACCAATACAATAGTCAGTTCTTTGCAATCTTTTGAGTCAGGATTTCATGAAACATCTGGGAAAAATGCTAGCGATATTGACCATGGATTCTTTGATGAACTAGTGCAAGATGGTGTCTCCTATGAATTATTGGATGCAATATCGTGTTTGTTGGACGAAAAAGAAGCTCAGATAACGGTTGCTCAGCCGGTGAAAGATGTTCCTTCGGAGAAAAAGACCTATGAGATATCTGTTGGCTCTTATATGAGTGAATGGGTAGACAGAGGTAAATTCTGCCTTAAAGGAGAATTTGAACCTATTAGAGTTTTGGTTGCTGGCGAGGTAACCCGTCTAGATAATTCCGCGAGAAACCCTCATCATTTGATTAAAATGAGACTAGTTTCGAATGCAAGTATCTCAGCTATTTCAATGCTGTCTGTTCATCTTTCCTCTGAGCAATATCAAGACGCTATTCGTGCGCATAAGGCAAAGGTTATGTTTATGGTGAAAGGGGAAATAAAAAAGAAAGGACGTATTTTTGAAATGACTCTGCCTGATTTTGTGAGCGTAACCAATACTCCAATATCGCAAATTGCGGAGGAATATAATGAAAGAGAGAATTTTCAGCAAACTTCTCTCTTTTGAAGCAGGCATTATTTAATGGACTGTAATATTCTCAGACATTATTAATATCTGAGATGCATCCATATTTATTAGAGCAATGGAATATATACCACTATGGCTCTGGTTGTATTTCGGCAATCTTTAATCGATCCTCCAAGAGGAGTTTATGTAGAAGGTTGCGGCCGTGACTTTCTGGAATGAGACCTGATGCGTATCGATTGATGAGTTGTGACACTGTTTCGGGGTCGATGGGGTAGCTTGGCGCATGCAGAAAATAGAGAGTTGTGTTTCCCCCATATAAATCAATCTGATCAAATATGGCCTGAAAGTATGAATAGTCGGCTGTGCCAAGAGAATGGCCATAAAATTTGATAACGTCCGGATTCTTGCGCATTTTCGGATTCCGGCCCTGACGTAAGAGGGCATGGACCGTGCCGGGTACGATTTTCAGTCGCCAGACAATGAAAAACCGCGATTGGAAAGAGGCACGGAGCCAGACCCGCGGAAATCATGCAGTTCGACCAGGCCATGTTCGAGAGCAAGCTCGACGCCATGGTGCGCGAGAAGGTCGAGCGGATCGTCAACGCGATGCCCGACGCTTCAGGCGGACGAGATCGCCAACGCCGCGAGATACGAGAGAAGCGACGGAAGAAGGGCGTACAGGACCGGCCACTACGAGCGGAGCCTGACCGCCAAGGCCGGCAAACTCGGGCTCAGGGTCCCCAAGCTGAAGGGCGCGGTCTTCGAGTCGGCCGTGATCGAACGCTACCGCAGGCGCGAGGAGAGCGTCGAGGAGGCGCTGATCGACATGTGCCTGGCCGGCGTGTCCACCAGGCGGGTCGACGACATCAGCCAATTGCTGTGGGGAGAGCGGATGCCCTCGCAGACGCTCTCCGACAAGCTCAAGAAGGTGTACGGGGACATCGACTCGTGGCGCACGAGGCCGTTGGAGGGCGAGTGCCCGTACGTGTTCGTGGACGGCGTGTGGCACAAGCGCTCCTGGGGCGGGCACGTGGAGAACGTCAGCGTCCTCGTCGCCATCGGCGTCAACAAGGAGGGGCACCGGGAGGTCATCGGCGTGGCCGAGGGCATGAAGGAGGACGGGGACAGTTGGGAGCAGTTCGTCAGAGGCATGATCGAACGCGGTCTCAAGGGAGTGCGCCTGGTGGTCGGAGACCGGTGCGCGGGACTCGTGTCCACCGTCAATTCCATGCTGCCGAAGGCGAGGTACCAGCGGTGCATGGTGCGCTTCATGCGCAACGTGCTCTCCAAGACGCCGCCCACCCACAGGCAATGGGCGTCGGCGGCCCTGAAGGCGATATTCGCCATGGAATCCCGGGAGACGGCCCTCGCCAAGGCCGAACAGGTCGCCACGGAGATGGAAGGCGGGAGGCTGAAGGCCGCGGCCGACTGCCGGCGGGAGGGGATCGGCGAGACTACCACGTACCTGCTGCCGGAGTTCCCGGACGGACACCGCAGGCGCATCCGCACGAACAACATGATCGAGCGATTGAACCGGGAGATCAGGCGGCGCACGCGCGTCGTGGGCAGCTTCCCGGACGGGAACAGCGCCCTCATGCTCGTCTGCGCGAGGATCAGATACGTCACCGACAACGAATGGTCGACCCGCCGCTACCTCGACATGTCCCGGCTCGATGACACCCTACAGGCAGCGAACTGATCATCGCGCCATGGACGGGCATGATCCAAAGTGCGCAACCTTTCGGGCACTACCTGATGGAATAAAGGTATATTCCTATTTTAATAGTTGTTTATCGTTGCTTTCGAAACCAATCTTTGTCGGCAATATTTCTCCCCGGAAGGAGTCTCCTGGATATTGCGAAAAGGGCGTATCAACTAAAGGCCATTCCAATTCTCCGGTATCTAAATTCCATGATCTGGATAAACAATCTACCGGCTCGCCATCATCTGGACGACGCAATGCAATACATTCTTGTCTGATATCAATTTTAAATCCTATATGGTCATATTCTGATTGTATTAAAAAATCATAATATTTTTTATGATGTGTTTTACTTGGGAATGAATCAAGATATTCTTTATTATAATTAGATGGATGGAAATACCTAATAAGCCCTGCTTCTACTAGAGTGACTATTGTGCTTTCGTGTTTCTTGTTAAAAGCATTTTCGTTATTGAAGACCTTCTCGGCAGTATTCTTTGCGTTTGAGAGACTGATATTGAGCACTGCTGAACTTATTTGAGGAGTGCAATTAATTTGAATCACACGAATATCCTTTGTTCTGTACATTGATATGAAATCTGATAAAATCTGAGAAAATGTCTTATGCCCCTCAATTAGACGTTCTGTGGCTGATCGGGGAGTCGGTCGTTTGGGGGTGCCATATGCCTGTCCGATATATTCAATGTCAAAAGTGCAATATGTCTGGATGATATTATCAATTTTTGCAATATTTCTCTTACAGATTTCCTTTTCGTGTTTAGATATTTTTTTCCTGAATGATGACTTACCTTCGTTGTCAATGTATTGTTTTATGCAACAGTAGTTTCGTAAAACTCGAATAAGAAGTTCAAGCCCTGATATTTTTTCGTCGCTATATTTAATGGTAAGTCCGTTATCTATGATGCTGGCTTCCTTAAAGCCAAAAAAATTAGGTATTTCAATTATGGTTCTTTTGTCATCTTGATTGACGAAAGAATGAAATTTCATTCGAATAAAATGTGGACGTTTTTCATATTTATCGATTACAATAGTATTTGCCGAACAAATAAGGTAAACATGTTTGTCTGCAGAATTATCCTTGTATTTTTGTTTGAACAACGTCGCAGGCATTACGCTATCTACTTCATTATTGCCAACAATTAGAGTAGAACCAGACATAATCTTTAGTTTATTTTGCTTTAGCGATGTAGTCCACCAGGATTCTTGGCGTCTATTTGGAAATACATGCTTTTGTTTGGATTCGGATTCCCAAGGCGCATGCAATGCTGCTGGAAAACTTTCCGGGTTATTCGCTTGTGGCCAGTCTGTGCCACATGTTTAGGACCATACTACGAGATTGGCTGAAGTCTTTAGGCGGAAAAGAAGCGATAAGGGGCTGCGGACGTTTTCTTGGAGATAATCACGCAGCCATTCCCTGGCTCTGACGGTATTGTACAGGACTCATCCAACCGAGTGATTGCTTGATGCGCTCATGGTTGTACCAGCGGATGTAATCATCGATCAGGACAAGCACCTCGTCCCGGGTATACTCCTCCCAATGCTCGGGACAGACGGATTCCGTCTTCATGCGCCCGAAGAACCCCTCCGCGGCGGCGTTGTCCGACGAACAGCCCTTCGCGCTCATCGACCGCGTTAGACCGTACCGTTCCATGAGATCCAGCCATCCGGGCCACCGGTAATGGCAGCCGCGGTTGACGAGGTTGTCGGGCGCGGGCGTGGTCTCGCCCTCGTAGGAGCTGTAGCGCCGTCGTCTCGGCACGTGCGCCGTCAGACCGTCCTCGGCCATGATCCTGCGGATCACCTTCTCCGAGACGCAGGTTCGGAGCATGGCCTTGATTCTGCGGTACCCGTACCTTCTGTATGTGATCAAATAAAGGTGTCCAGCGTCGGCACTTGTTTCTGTACACCCTGAGCGTTCAATTTGGACAGTGTCGTCGGTGGTGGTGTCGGTGGGATGAGAACACCGGCATCGTCCGGTTCCTTGGTAGATTCCCGAGTGCCTGTCAACCAAACTGATGGTTCCCGGGAGGAAAGGAAATGACGACACCGGTGTGTGTTCAACAGCGTATCAGGCAGCTCGACCGCCAAGGTTTGACGCATAAGGAGATATCACGAAGGCTCGGCGTATCGCGCACGACCGTGGTCAAGTACGCCAACCACGAGGATTATTCGCCCAGGCCATCGAATGGCGCGCGACCGGGCAGGTCGCTGGTCGACGACGGGTACGCCGCCGTCGTCGACGGATGGCTGACCGCCGATCTGCGCATGCCGGTCAAGCAGCGCCATACCGCGACCCGCGTGTACGAGAGGTTCGTGGTTGAGTTTGATGAGGACAGGAAGGCCGTGTCGATCGAGGAGAAGCCGGCCCATCCGAAGTCGCATTACGCGGTGACCGGCCTGTACTTCTACGACGAGCACGTGGTCGAGTACGCGAAGCGGGTGAAGCCGAGTGCGCGTGGCGAGTTGGAGATCACGGATCTGAACCGCATGTATTTGGATGCGGGCATGCTGAACGTGCGCACGTTGGGTCGTGGCTACGCGTGGTTGGATACCGGTACGATGGATTCTTTGTTCGAGGCGGGTGAGTTCGTGCGTACCGTGCAGCGTGCGCAGGGTCTGCCGATCGCGATCGTGGAGGAGATCGCCTTCGAGAACGGTTGGATCACGCGCGACCAGCTCATGGAGTCCGCCGAGCGTTATGGCAAGAGCCCGTACGGCCAGCATCTCAAGGGCATTGCCGACGGCGAGATCATGCTCGTCCCCAACCAAAAGAACTGACAAGGGCCTGTTCCAGGAGCTTGTATCCGAAATCCTGTCCCCGTGACGGGCGTTCCGGGACATCCGTCTTTCATCGTCCCGCTGTCCGTGCAACCCAAAAGTCCGTGCACCAACTTTCTGTCGGTCGCACGGACTTTCTTGACAGAATCGTAAGGGCTGGTATTGCTAGTGCTCTTCATGGAATGTCATCATTTGGCATCATCATCTTGCTGCTCTACTTGTGCATATATGTCTTGTGCCTTACTGATAAAGCTTGTCATGAAATTATGTTTTTGGAAGATTGACAGTATTTCAGTTGGCTGAAAACCGAGATAGAGTAATACCGCTCCATATTGGAGTACCTGGACCGCACGTGCATGCCAGTACAAGTTGCTTCCAGTCAGAAAATTATCGCTATTGGGCTCTCTCATGTGCGTATAGGTATTTCGACTTTCGCGATGTTGCTGTAAGAACAGTTTCTTATTGGGGATAACGTAATTTGCGAAATCGCCTAATTTTGTCCAGAGCCTATTGGCGAGTTCTCCTGCTGATACAAAATTCGCGTATTTCAGCTTGAGTTCGGCCC
>OLQY01002037.1_pt1 | contig 14313 bp, 5 predicted proteins | sample 1672851 | NCBI WGS metagenome assembly OLQY01 (sample SAMEA3136730, study PRJEB25190) | human gut metagenome | reverse complement strand
GTCGCGCTACCCGCGGCGGCGCTGGCCGCGCCGGCCACGGACGCCGCGGCCGCGAGCACGACGGCCGGCGCGACCATCACACTGCAAGGCGCAGACGGAGCAAGCCTGGCCGGCCACACGTTCGACGTGTACCGGATCGGCACGTACACGGACCAGATCCTGAACGGCACGCGGATCAGCAGTCTCGGCGTGCGCGGCGACACGGCATCCAACGCGTGGGCGGCCGACGCGATCGGCATCGCCAACGCGTACGATCCAAGCACGGCCGACGACATCGGCAAGGTGTACGGCTATGATGACGCGGGCAACATCGCCAACATCAAGATGGACTCCCAGACCAGGCAGTTGCGCAACATCAGCAAGGCCCTGGCCCAGTCCTCGAGGCGGCCGGCCGCCATCCAGGGCGGCGCGAACCTGACGACCACCCAGTCCACGCTGACGATCAACGTGCCCTCCGAGGGCCTCTACTACATCACGGACAGCGCGGGCAACCCGATTATGGTCGGCACGAAATCCGGCAACGCGAACATCATGAAGAACGACGCGAAGGACCCGCAGTGGCGGACCCTGGGCGTCGCGGTCGTCAAGGCGAAAAGCGTGAGGGTCGACAAGAAGGTCCAGGTGCAGCGCAACGGCACCACGGTAGGCAAGGACGGCACCGCCTCCGATCCGGTCGGCGTGACCGTCGGCGACACCGTCACCAACACGGTCGAGGTGACCGTGCCGAACAAGCAGGCCGCCTCCGCGGTCAAGTTCAAGCTCATCGACCAGCCGAAGGGCCAGACGTACGTGCAGGGCTCGCTGAGCGTCCGGCTGAAGAACGCGCCGCGGACCGACATCACGGCCGACGCGGTCATCTACGACGGGACCACGCAGAACAACGCGAAGAGCATCCCCGGCGACCCGACCCTGAAGACCGCGGACAACAAGCCCGCCGACCCGGATCTCGCCATCCCCGCAGGCGGCTGGGGCATCGACGGCAGGAAACTTCTCGACAAATACTCCAACAGGACGATCGTCATCACCTACCGCATGACCGTCGACAAGGCCAGCGTCACCGATCCGCCGACCAACACCATCCACACGTACGGCACATTCACCGACGGCATCCACTTCACGACCATCACCGACCAGGACAAGGCCGACATCAAGGCCTACGACTTCACCCTGCGGAAGGTGGACGCGGGCAACGTGAACACGCTGCTCGACGGCGCCCGGTTCCAGATCCAGCGCAACGGCAAGTGGATGAATCTCGACTGGAACACCGGCAAATGGTCGGATGCGGCCGACCAGGGTTCCGCCACCGTGTTCGTGACCGGCGACACGAACCATGACGGGACGGCCGACAACAGGGACGACGCGAGCCAGAGGGGCCTCATCCGGTTCAAGGGCCTCGGCTACGGCACGTACACGGTCACCGAAACCCGGGAGCCGGCCGGCTACGCCAGCTACGCGAAACCGACGTTCACCGTCACCATCGACGACGCGGGCACCAGCATCCAGTACAGGGGGACGGGCACCGTGCCGAACCTGACCAGCAGGCTGGACAACAACACCGTCCAGGTCAAGAACGTCGCGAATCTGACCCAACTGCCGCAGACCGGCGGCGTGCTCGCGTTCGCGTTCTGGCTGGCCTGCGCCATGCCCCTGTTCGCGATCGGCGGCACCATGGCCGTGCGCGGCGCGCGCAACCGCCGCGACGCGCTGATGCTCACGCACGACGGAGACACCCCGGCCGTCTGACATACGGGGGCGCGGAACAATCCGGATCATGCCGTGTCCCGCGCCCCTTCCCCTTCGTTTTCATTCATGGTTCTTTTGGCTCGCCGCAAGGGGTTCGTGCGGGTCCTGGTCCATCCGTCACGGACAGTCAAGGGGCGGGGAAGGAAAAAACACACATGCACGCATGGTTGAAACGGGCGGTCGCGGGACTGTTGTCCGCGGGCACCCTCCTGGGCGGCGGGCTCCTGACAGCGGGCACCGCGAACGCGGACGAGATCCGCATGCCCGACATCGGCAAGACCATCACGAGCCTGACGACATCGGCCGCCACGACGTATCCAAGGGAGCTCGTCAACGGCGGATTCGACTACCTGCCCGCGGGCGGATGGAAGACCGTTGACGCGCCAAGCTACATGACGAACGCATACACAAGCGTCGACCCGAACAACGGCCAGTACATGAGGAACGCGAAACACTCCGACGCCGATCTCGCCTCCTGGGTGGACTGGCCCGGTTTCGACCAGTCCAAATTTGCATGGAAGACCGACCAGAAAGGCGGCCACGACCAAGGCGGATTGAAGGACCGCGCGGAAGCGGTCGAACTCCAACAGGACAGCATGGACGGCAACACCTACGCGGAAATGGTCGCCTCCGAACCCGGACGCACCATCTACCAGAACCTCGCCACCATCCCCGGCACACTGTACAAGATCCGGTTGAAGCACACCAGCCTGTGCAAGGACAACGTCGACCAGATGCAGGTCGTCATCAACGGCACACCCATCGAGATGACCCGAGTGGCCGCGAACGGCAAGGCCGGCGACAAGGTCGGCGAGAAGTCCAAGACCATCGGCACGAGGGTCACGAACGAGAACCGCTGGCATCATTCCGACCAGTGGGAGACCTATGAGGGCTACTACGTCATCCCGGACGGGCAGACCACTACCCGGTTCGGTTTCAAGGCCGTCAACTATCTCGACCCCACCAAGGGCAATCTTCTGGATGATGTGACATTCGCCCGCGCCTACAAGCTGTCCTACGACAAGAACGCGTCGGATGCGACCGGCAAGGTCCCGTCCGACGAGACCGCCGACACCGTCAGGCAGACCAAGGCCAGGACCACGGGAACCGTGAAGACAGTCGCGGACGAGAACGTCCGGTACGGTTCCCTCGCTAATGGCGATTTCTCCTACCCCTCGTTCTCCGACATTCAGGAGAACGAGCAGGGAACCTATGCCGATCTGCGCACGTTCCTCAAATCGGATGACGGCACGCTTTGGTACAACATGTCCACCACCGATCTTTCCAAGTACGGAAAGATCGGGCAGATCCCCGGTTTCGACTCTTCCAGGTTCGCATGGTCCAGTACCGAGAACGGTTCAAGGGTCGAATTGCAGCAGGATCGCAACACCAAGAACACGTATGCGGAGATCGTCGCCCAACAGGACAACACCAGCATCTACCAGAACGTGTCCACCGGCAACGGCGGAGTACTGTACAAGATCCGGTTGAAGCACGCCAGCCGCCAATCCTCCCATGCCGACAAGATGCAGGTCCTCGTGGGCTCCGACACGGCCCACGCGACGCCTGTGGAGATGACCCGCGTCACCTCTAACGGCCATGGCGACAAGGTGGGCGGGAAGTCCACCACCATCACCACAAAGGTATCCAACACCGATCCCCGAGACCATGGCAGCCAGTGGGAGACGTACGAAGGCTATTACCAGGTGCCCGAAGGACAGAAGAACACGGTATTCATGTTCAAGAGCCTCGAAGGGTTCAAAGAGTTTGAGACCCTGCCCGGCAACAACGTCGGCAATCTCGTGGACGACATCGAATTCTCCCGTTCCTACAAGTTGACCTATGACAAGAACGCGTCCGACGCGACCGGCAAGGTCCCGTCGAATCAGCGTGGCAAGGAGAACACCGTCCAGCCCGCCGAATCGAAGACTACCGGAAACGTGAAGACGGTGGCGGATAATACGTCGAATCTGCCGGACCATCTGGTGAACGGCACGTTCGATTATCGCGGCAACGAGATCATCAACGAGAACCAGAGGGTCTACGGCGACACAACCTACCTCGCCATAATCAGCGCGAAGACCGGCGTCATCGGCAACCCGCTGCACAGCAAGCTCGACAACTGGGATTCCGGCAAATTCGGCTGGAAATCCAACGACGACACCGCCGGCGCCGACACCGTCGAGGTGCAGCGCCGCAACCACACCCCGTATCCGACCAACGCGGGCAACGTGTGGGGCGAGATCGCCGCAGCCAAGCAAGGCAAGTACATCTACCAGGACATCGCCACCACGCCCGGCATCATGTACAAGTGGAGCCTCAAGCACGCGTCCCGCAACGCGGACCAGGACGACAGCATGCAGGTCATGATCGGCGAACCCGGCAAGACCGTCGCACAGCAGGCGACCCGCACCACATCCAACGGGTCGGACAAGACCGGCAGCGTCGGCACCACGATCACCACGCACGGCACCGCGCAGGACGGCAAGTGGGAGACCTATACCGGCGACTACCTCGCCACCTCGACCACGACCCGCTTCACGTTCAGGAGCGTCAGGGACTCCAACGGCCAGGGCCTCGACTTCACCGCCGAAGGCAACTGCGTCGACGACCTAAGCTTCGACAAGGCGTACAAGCTCTCTTACGACAAGAATTCTTCGGACGCGACCGGCAGCGTGCCATCCAATCAATACGGCAAGGAGAACACCGTACAGCCCGCCAAGTCCAAGACCACGGGCAGTGTCGGACTCGCGGCTGACAAAACCGCTTCCGGCCTGACGGTGCATGATCTGAAGAAGAACGACAAGGGCAAGGTGCCCTCCAATTCGAAGGCGGATTCCACGCAGCCGGCCGCGTTCAAGGCTCCGGACGCCAAGGTGGAGACCATCGCCTCCAGGGCCGCGGGCGACGAGCTGGCCGTGAACGGCGGGTTCGACACCCCGAAGTGGACGATCGCCAAGGAGGGGCAGGGCCTGCCCTGGGTGTATGTGAAGCCCAATGCGGGCACGATCCGCTCCTACGCGCAGGCCATGGCCGGACAGACGGGCGTGAAGGCCGGCGGCCTGACCGCCGCCACGTTCGCCTGGCAGGATCTCGATGCCATCGGCAGCAACCAGAACTTCGAACTGCATCGCGAGAAGGACGGGAACACGGCCGCCGACGTGCATGCGGGCCGTACCGTCGCCCAGACCGTGAACACGACGCCCGGCGCCAGCTACACGTTCAGTATCCGCCACTCCGGCCGCTCCAAAGGCAACGCGGGCGGCGTGACCCTGCTCACCGGCCCCGACAAGGATCACCTCACCCCAGTCAAACTGACCCGCACCACGGTCTCCAAGACCGGCCAGAAGTACGGGGACAAGACCGGCGATGTGGGAACCGTCGCCTACACGCACTCCGATTCCATGGACGCCACCGAGGGCGGCCACGATCCGTGGGATCATTCCGACGACTGGGAATCCTACGAGGGCACGGTCGTCATCCCCGCGGGCCAGACGCGCACCATGATCGCGTACAAGGGCGTCGGCCGGGACGGATCCGATGCGCGCACGGACAGCATCATCGACGACCTGAGCTTCCGTCTCGCCTACAGGCTCGGCTACGACGCCAACGGCGGCGACAAGACGGACACGTCGCAGATCAAGGCATCCTCCGACGGTACCGTGAAATCCATCGCCGACAAGACCTCCAAGGTTCCGGTCCATGATCTGGAGGACACGGACGTGCCCGGCCAGTACCGTGATTTCATCCTCGACACCACCAAGGTCAAGTTCTCCGATGTGAAGTTTGAGAATGGTGCATGGTTGAACGCGCCTATGCCGGACTCCGGCGACGGCGCAACCGCCATGTTCCCGTTGAAGATTGGTGCCAGCGCCACCCTGCCGAATGTCGGCGAGTGGACCGATGGCAGCGGGCACACCCATTCGATCAACGCGGTCATCTCGCTGCATTCGTGGAACGGCGGCAGCATCAGCCGATTGTGGACCCGGCTGGACGGCCAACCGTCCACAAGCCGTGACCTGTTCTGGATCAACACCGTCGGCAGGAACTCCGACCTGCCGGCGCAAGTGATCAAGGCACTCGGCGGCATCGACACGTCGAAGCGCGTCGGATGCCAGTGGACCGTGAACTTCACGTACGAGGACGGCACCCCCGTGCCCGACACGTTCCGTGGAGTCACCGGTTTCAACGATCTGGACGGCTGGGACGCTCAACCCGATCTGAAGTTCGAGGGTGTTCAACTGGTCTCCGGCTTCGACGGTGCTTACAAGACCCGCGATGCCGAGCTCGCCACCTATGGGGTCAACGGTTTCGCAGGCGCCAAGCATGACTCGGGCCCTGAGTCGAACCTCGATGGCAAGCAGCAGGTCAAGCATCGTCTGGCCGCCACGTGGACCGGCTCTAGCTTCACCTTCGGCTACGATCTGCAGAACCCCGAGGGACGCGATCGCGGCTGCCGAATGACCTTTGGTGTTCCGGTGACCCGCACCCAGGTCCTCACCTACAAGGCGAACGGCGGAACCGGCCAAGTGCCCTCGCATACCGAGGCAGGCAAGGTGGAGTCCGCTTCCGTCAAAACCGCCGGCAGCGTGCATGCCATCTCCGATGCCACCGATACCACCGGTTCCGCTGAGGGCAAGGCCGTGTCGGGTGTACTGACGGACACGACGGTTGATGCCGGTGACGGGACCAGCCAGCGGACGATCACCCGATCCGACGGTTCCGTGCGCGTGGAGACGATCGCCGACACGGGCGCCGTATCCGGCTGCCAGGTCTATTATCCGGCCGGCACCAGGATCACATTGGCGACCGCGAAGGCCGACTCCGACTGCTGGGATTCCAGCCAGATCGGCAAGACCAACCGCACGTTCTACGGTTGGAGCGCGAACACGGACGCCAACGACAGGGACGTGCCCGTCGGCGACACCATGGACCGGAACACGCTGAACGCGAACGTCAGGACGGAGATCGTCATGCCCGCCAGGGCGAAGACCGTATACGCATTGTGGGCCATCAACCCCACCCTGTCGTACAGCGTGAACGCGCCCGCCGGCAGCAACGCGCCCGGCACGCCCGCATCGCAGACCGTGCCCTACAACACGGCCGCCGCCGACAAATCCGGTTGGGCGGCCGGCGACACGGGCAAGATTCCCGGCTACCGGTTCGACGGCTGGTACACGGCCCCGAACGGCGGAAACAAATACGATTTCAACACGCCGCTCACCGGCAACGTGACCGTGTACGCGCACTGGGTCGGCAACGGGTACACAGTCAGATTCGCCGGCAACGGGGCGACCGGCGGCGGCACCCCGGATCAGGCGTTCCAATACAACATCGGCCAGAACCTGCGCCGGAACGGGTTCACGCGTGACGGGTACACGTTCGCCGGGTGGAAGCGCGCCGACAACCAGCAGGCGTACGGCGACGGCCAGTGGGTCACGAACCTGACCACGCAGCCGGACGGGATCGTCACCATGGTCGCCCAATGGTCGGCCAACGAGGCCCACATCCGCTACAATCCGAACCCGCCCGCGGGCAAGACCGCGGGAGGCCAGGGCACCCCCAACTGGGATGGCCACACCGGAGACACGCCGACCATCGGCCAGAACGGCTGGACGATCGACGGGTACACGTTCGCCGGCTGGGCCACCAGCCCGGACGGGAGCGGCGCCAGGTACGCGCCGGGAGCCAGGTGGACGGCGAACGGCACGCTCACCCTGTACGCGCAGTGGACGCCCGGCCAGGCCGGCCTCACCTACGACGGCAACGGGGCGACCGGCGGCAAGACCGACCCGCAGACTGGCAAGACCGACGAGAAGATCAACGTGCGCGACAACGGATTCACCCGCGACGGCTACACGTTCGTCACGTGGAACACTCAGGCCGACTGCAAGGGCAATGCAGTGAAACCTAACAGCGAGTGGACGTTGCGTGGTTCCAGCACCCTATATGCCTGCTGGGCCGGTAACGCGCAAACCCTCACCTATCACGGCAACGGCGCAACCGGAGGCAACACGGCGGCACAATCCGGCAAGACCGGTGACGAACTGACCACAAACGCCAATGGTTTCACCCGCGACGGATACACGTTCGTTCGTTGGGACACCGCCAAGGACGGTTCCGGCACCGCATACGGCGAAGGCAAGAACGGCGTCAGCCAGTACGTGATGAAGCCAGCAGGCAACGACCTGTACGCCATCTGGAAGGCAAACCCGGCAACCATCCAGTACCGCAACGACTGGCCGAACACCACAGGCAGCACACCCGACACCACCGGCAACACCGGCGACACGGTGACCATCAGCCAGAACAGCTTCGACCGTCCAGGCTACACGTTCACCGGCTGGAGCACCAGCAAACGCGGCGACCCAAGCCTGCAACCGGGCGACAAACACACGCTTGAACCGAGAACCACCACCGTGTGGGCCCAATGGAAGGCCGACCCCGCACACCTGGTGTACAACAGCAACATCGGAACCGTCGGCTCGGAAACCAAGACGGTGGACGGTGTTGTCGACCAGACCGTGAAGACCATCACGAACCCGTTCGACCGTCCTGGTTACACATTCTCCGGCTGGAACACGCAGGCCGACGGCAAGGGCAAGGCATACGCCACGGGAGCCGACTACGTGCTGACGGCCAACGACAAGTCCACGCCGAAGAACACCTCCGTGCTCTACGCGCAGTGGAAAATCAACGGTGCCAGCCTGAAGTTCAACCCGAACGGCGGCATCGGCCATGTCGATGACGTGACCGGCGACGCCTTCTCCACCGTCACCATCCCCGGTGACGCGAAGGAGCCGAAGATCACCCGACCCGGCTACCGGTTCGTCGGATGGAGCACGGAGAAGAACCCGCCCGCAGGGAGCACTTTCCTGCAGCCGGGCGAAGGCAAGGTCACACTGCCCGCCGAAGGCAGCACCACCGTGTACGCCCAGTGGGAGCCGAGCCTGACCACCCTGCCGTTCACGGGCGGACAGGCCCAGGTGCCGACCATCTGGCTGTACGCCGGATTCGCGCTCATGCTGATCGCGCTCGGCGTGATGATGCCGATGCTACGCATGCGCATGGCCGCAACCAAGCGCACCGGTAAGCACATGCCGATCACCGGCGGAAAGCACGCGAAGTGACGGCAGCGGCCGAAACCGACGTGTGGGAGAGCGTCGCGGATGCGGTCCGCGACAAGCGGGCGCGCGACAATCGCGCCCGCCGGCTCGTCCGCCATTCCCGGATCTACGCGGTCGCCGCAGTCATCTGCCTGATCGCGGGCATGGTGCTTGTCGCCATGCCCCGCATCCAGCAGACGCTCGGCGACCGCGCCGTTGACGAGCAGGCGCGATCCGTCAGCCAGACGGCCGCGCTGTTTCCGGAATCCTCCCGTCAAAGCGTCATCCAATCTGCCATCGCATATAATCAGCGTCTTTATGAAGGCGGTCAGCCACAGATAGGCGAACCTGTGTTCGATGGGAAGACCGAGGGCAATTTCGAGGGCGATGCCGAATACCGGCGTCAACTGTCCGTGAATGGGTTGGATGCCATGGGTGAGATTCTGATTCCGAAGATCAGCGTCGACATGCCCATCCTCCACGGAGCTGGTCAAGATGTGCTCGAACATGCGGCCGGCCATCTGGCGGGCACCAGTCTGCCTATCGGTGGCAAGAATACGCGCGCCGTAATCACCGGTCATTCGAATCTGAAAGGCGCGACCCTGTTCACCCGGCTCGGTGAACTCGAAGACGGCGACCCGTTCTATATCAAGGTCATGGGTAACACGCTCGCCTATCGAGTCACCAGCAAACGCATCGTCTCTCCTACCGACACGAAATCGTTGCGTGTCCATAAGGGGAAGGACGAGGTCACGCTCCTCACCTGTACGGGGCAGGGCAATACGCTGCGACTGCTTGTCACGGGGGAGCGCAACAGCATGCCCGATCAGGCCCCCTTGCCCGGAGATGCCACGGGGGACGTAAAAAAGGCGGCTTTTGTTTCGGGCGTCACCGTGACGGGGATATTGGCTGTCGGATTTTCGCTTTGTCGCAGTCGGCGTGCCGTGGGTCATCATATAGGTTTGCCACAGACACATGATAGTGACAATTTGCGTTAGTAAAAAAAGGTGTTACTATATGTTTGTGAAACAAAAACACGTAATCTCCCGACATCGGGGTAAACCCGAAAAGGAAGACACATACACGAGAAAGAAGAAACTCCCCATGACACACGGCATCACCAAGATCACAGTGGCAACCACCGCCGTGATGGCAACCCTTGCCGCTCCGGCAGTCGCAATGGCCGACGAAACCACAACCACCGGCGACCAAACCAATCAGGCAATCACACAGGCCCAAGACAGCATCCAGCAGGCACAGCAGAGCACCACCGAAGCCAACCAGGCCATCGCACAGGCATCCCCGACCGGCGTGACCGAAGCACAGGCCAAGGCCGACGCCGCCGCAGCCGCACTGGACACCGCCAAGCAGAACCTCGACGACGCCGCCGCCCAGCAGCAGACAGCCGCGAACAACCAGCAGCAGGCCCAGAAGAATTATGACGACGCCAACAAGGCCCAGCAGCAGGCCGCACAGGATGCGACCGGCACGGCCGACAAGATCGCGGCCGCGCAGCAGGCCGCGAACGACGCGTCCAACGCCATCAACGACGCCAGCAAGGCCATGCGGCAGGCATCCGACAACCAGTCCAAGGGCGAAACCGACAAGCAGGCCGCACAGGCCGCGAAGGATGAGGCCACGGCCGAATCCGCCTCCCATCAGCAGGCCGCCGACAAGGCCCAGACCGATATCGATGCGGCCGACAGGCAGGCCACGGACGCGCAGCAGAAGGCCGATGCGGCGGATACCGCCATCAGTGACGCGCAGAAGAAGGCCGACCGGGCCGATGAGGACGCGAAGAAGGCCGCGAGTGACAAGGCCGCCGCCGAGAAGGAGCTGACGGAAGCCAGGAGGCAGCAGGCTTCGGCGACCGGCGACAAGACGAAGGCCGACGAGGCGGTGAACGCCGCGCAGGCCAAGCTGGATGCGGCCAGGCAGGCCGAGGCCAAGGCGCTTGAAGCCAAGCGGAAGGCCGACGCCAAGGTCGAGCAATTGTCCAAGGATGATGGAGGTCTTTCCGACCTGGCCGCGAAGCTCGAAGCGGCGAAGAAGGCCGCAGCCGATGCCGCGGCCGCCCAGCAGAAGGCGGAACAGGCGCGGAAGGATGCCGACAAGGCGGTGTCCGACTCCTCTTCCAACGCCGAGGCGAAGCAGCAGGCCGCCGCCGATGCCAAGAGCGAGGCCGACGCCAAGAAGGAAGCGGCAGACGAGGCTCAGGACAAGCTGTCTCAGGGCGCAGTGGCCTACTTCGGCGACAAGGGTGCCTCTCAGGCAGTCAAGGTTCTCACCGATCCGACCGTCACCGAGTATCTTGATGCCATTCATAATGGTGCCAAGGGTGATGCGACCACGTTGGACAACATGATCGAGGCCCTGAAGTTCATCCAGGAAGCCAATCAGCTTCGCGCGAAGGAAGGCCTGCAGCCCCTCAAGGTCAGTGACACCCTGATGGCACAGGCCATGGCGGATGCGGATTATGCCAACAACAACGTGAACCATCCACTTCAATTCCCCGCCAGCGAAAACCTCGCCTGGGGTTACACTGATCCCTTTAAGGGCTGGTACGACACGGAGAAGTCCATGTATGAGAAGGACATGTCCGACGGTGTCCTGGATTGCAAGGCCTCGGACGGCAAGCCCGTCAAACCCTGCGCTTATGGCCATTACACCACGCTGGTCAACCCCGATTTGACCCTCACCGGTTTCGGCGTCAGCCAGAACGGCAACATCACGGGTATCGGCGGGAACACCCATAGTCAGCTGTTCACCGAAAACGCTAACGGAATCGGCTCCGACGCGGGCCGCATCATGGACGTTGACGCATACCTGACTGATTTGACTGCCTACCGTGATTCCCTGACCGGAGCCGACGCCGCATACCAGACCGCATTGGCGAAGAGCAAGCAGGCCGCACAGGACGCTTCCGATGCGGCCAAGGCGCTGGCCGCCGCCCAGCAGGCCGCGCGGAAGGCCGCTGAGGAAGCCCAGCAGGCCGCGCAGAAGGCCAGGGATTTGCAGGCCGCCGCCGATGAGGCGCAGAAAGCGTATGACGAGGCCGTGAAGGCGAACGAGGACAAGGCCAAGGCGTTGGAGGAAGCCAGGAAGGATCAAGCCGATAAGAACGCGGCTTATTCCGCCGCCCAGCAGGCCACCAAGGAAGCCCGGTCCGACGTCGATACGGCCACCGACGCTCAGACCGCAGCCCAGACGGCAGTGGACAAGGCGAACACGGCAGTCGCCGCCGCACAGGCGAAGATCGATACCGCCGACAAGCTGACCCAGGCCGCCGCCAAGAACAAGACGGATGCGGAAGCCGCGATCAAGCAGGCCAACACGGACAAGACGAAGGCCGCAGCCGACCTGGCCGACGCCAAGGCGGCCAAGGCCGAGGCCGAGAAGGCCAAGCAGGCCGCGCTCGACGCCAAGACCGTTTCCGACGCGAAGGTTGAAGCCGCCGACAAGCAGGTCAAGGCCGCCGACGAGGCCATCGCCGACGCCAAGGCCGCATACGCGAAGGCGAAGGACGACCTCAACGCGGCCACCGGCAGGCTCAACGACGCCCAGAACACCATCAAGCGTCTGCAGAACGCCGAGGAGAACCTCAAGAAGGCGAACGCGAAGCTGGCCGACGCCCAGGCGAAGCTGGACGAGGCGAACAAGGCCAAGGATGCGGCCGACAAGGCATACGAGAAGGCCAAGGCCGACTATGATGCCAAGCTCGCCGACAAGCAGGCGTCCGACAAGGAGCTCGCCGCCGCCAAGCAGGCCGAAGCCGAAGCCCGGAAGAAGGCCGAGGAGGAAGCCAGGAAGCAGCAGGAGGCCCAGAAGCAGGCCGACCAAGCCAAGAAGGATGCCGAAGCCAAGAAGCAGAAGGCCGAACAGGCCAAGAAGCAGGCTGCAGGTGTGACGAACAATGGTCTGGCCTCCACCGGATCGGACACCACCGCAATCGCCACGCTGGCGGCGATCATGACCATCGCCGGCGCCGGCTGCGTGCTCGTGAAGGTGCGCTCCGCCAAGCATGCCGATGGATGGCATGCAGTCGAGGACTGATTCTCACCGCACCAAACGTGTTTTGCCCGCCTTCGACCCGAAACAGGGGAGAGGCGGGCAAAACCGTATTCCCACATACCGAAGCAAAACGGTAGCTTCTTTTGTTACTATCAGAAAAAAGTCAGTGAATTGCGTGAAAGGGTCTGGCTATGAACGATGTGGGCCATGCGCCACTCCCAGGCGACGTGCTGCTACACCAATACCTGCAACCAAACAACATCACCATGTACCGTCTGGCGAAAGCCATGAACCTGCCACAAACCACCATCAGTGGAATAATACGCGGGAAAAGACGCATCACCACAAGCCTCGCATACCATCTCGCCTACGTGTTGGGCACGTCACCGGAATACTGGCTGGAATTGCAAATGCACTACGATATTGAAAACTACGACAAATTCAACGAAAGCGGACTGACGGTCCTCATTGATAATACGGTCGGCGACACTGTCCAATCAGAACGATGACGAGCAGAAGAATCCGCTAACGCCAGTTTCGTCCATGCCCACTTTGATGGCCTCGATTCCGCCAATTCGTTTTCCGCTGCCGCGCATTGTACTGCTGAGGATATTCTGTGCCGGCGCTTGTCCTTGTATTTTCTCCCTCGGAGTGGCTGAATAGGGCTTGTTTCCATTGGTTTGCGTTCATGGAATTCTTTATCCGGCCTTCTCATCCCCAATGCGGGAACAGGTGGCGGAAGAGCCTCTCGCCGGCCTCCTGCTCGTCGAGCACGCCCATCGTGTATTCGTCGACGATGAACCGGGTCCTCGCCATCCGTTCCGCCGTCTCGTCCGACATGGTTTCCGTTTTCGCATCGCCTTCCTCGATGCGCGTGGGGACGCGGACGAGTTCCAGATCGGATATCCCCTCGGGCATGGTCCCGTCCGGCAGACATACGACGACCTCCTCTCCCCCGCCATCGAGCTCGGTCAGCTTGCAGATGCCGGTGCCGTCCACCGATTCCAGGTATTCGCCCAGTTCGGGGATCCCGTCGCGCGTGAATCTGCACATGCGCAGCCCCTGCCCATCCATTGATCCCCCAATCATGCCGGATGCCCGGCATATCCCGTCATCATGCTACTTCCTTTCGTCCGTTCATGAATCAGACACGCCATCATCGCCATCCGGAGACGACGGCCCGTTGCCCGGCTGTCGGCCGAAGATGGATTCCCCGTCGCCCAACGCTCCCAGGGATCGCAGCTCGCCGTCGAACCGGTCGCGTTCGGCTTGTTCGCGCAGTTCCCGCTCCCAGATCTCGTAGTCGTCGGCGTGCAGCCCCTCGTCGGGCCCGACCTTCCAGTCGAAGCGTCGCAGCCGGCTGATGCCGGGCATGACGGTGCCGTCCGGACGTGTCAACGGATGGTTGACGACGACCTTGCTGCAGGTAGACCACTCGTCGGTGACGGCGAAC
>OLQY01002030.1_pt1 | contig 14362 bp, 10 predicted proteins | sample 1672851 | NCBI WGS metagenome assembly OLQY01 (sample SAMEA3136730, study PRJEB25190) | human gut metagenome | reverse complement strand
AGGGTATCGGTTCTCTCCCCGGGCGTCTGTCTCTTAATGAATTAAATAGTAAATTCTCTTGTTGACTTTTTCGATTTTATGTGTTAAAGTTTTTATAGTTTATACAGTTAAAGTGTCAAAGTATTCCATTAAAAAACTGATGCAGGCTGTGAGGCATACAGATTACTGATTTTTTTCAGATATGCTTTAACGACTACAAAGAAAAGAGAGGAAAAATGTATGAAACTACTAATCTTGATTGCTTATTTTATTGTTCTCATTACTATCGGTTTTGTCTGCCGACAGAAGGCAACTGATGTGAATGGCTTTGTGCTCGGAGGACGTTCTGTCGGGCCGTGGCTTACTGCTTTTGCTTATGGAACTTCGTATTTTTCTGCCGTTGTATTCGTTGGTTATGCCGGACAGTTCGGCTGGCGTTTCGGAATTGCTGCTACATGGGCCGGTATCGGTAATGCTCTTATAGGCTCCCTCCTTGCATGGGTGATTCTCGGACGACGTACCCGAATCATGACACAGCATCTTGACTCCGCAACAATGCCGCAGTTTTTCGGTGAGCGTTTTCAGAGTAAATCTCTTAAGATTGCGGCATCTGTTATCATTTTCATTTTCCTGATTCCATATACCGCATCTCTCTACAACGGTCTTTCCCGTTTATTTGGTATGGCATTTCATATTGATTATTCGGTATGTATTGTCCTGATGGCAATTTTAACTGCAATCTATGTTATTGCCGGCGGTTATATGGCAACTGCAATCAATGATTTTATTCAGGGAATCATTATGTTAGCAGGTATTATTGCCATTATAGTGGCAGTACTTCATGGTAAGGGTGGATTTATGGCTGCTTTAGATGGGCTTGGCCATGTGAGTGATCCTACGGTCTCTTCCACTCCAGGAGTCTTCGGTTCTTTCTTTGGTCCTGACCCAGTCAGCCTCCTTTCTGTTGTTATTTTAACTTCACTTGGTACCTGGGGCCTTCCTCAGATGGTTCAGAAGTTTTATGCAATTGATAATGAAGATTCCATTAAAAAGGGAACGATTATTTCTACAATTTTTGCTTTAGTCGTTTCTGGCGGGTGTTATTTCTTAGGTGGTTTTGGGCGTCTTTTCTCTGATAAGATTGATATCGCTGCTAACGGTTACGATTCCATTATTCCAACTATGCTTGAAAATTTACATCCATTACTTATTGCATTGGTTGTTATCCTTGTTTTATCTGCTTCAATGTCTACCTTATCTTCACTGGTCATTGCTTCAAGTTCTACGCTGACCATTGACCTGATCAAAGATAATGTTGTAAAGGATATGAGCGATAAAAAACAGGTATTATGTATCCGTGTACTTATTGTTATTTTCATTGCAATTTCTGCGATTATCGCCGTTATCCAGTACAAGAGTGCTGTCACATTTATCGCACAATTAATGGGAATCTCCTGGGGTGCACTTGCGGGTTCTTTCCTTGCACCATTCCTCTACTCCCTTTACTGGAAAAAGACAACAAAAGCTGCCTGCTGGACATCTTTTGTGTTTGGATGTATGATTATGGTTCTGAATCTTGTTGCAGGCTCTCATTTTCCAGCATTGTTACAATCCCCGATTAACTGCGGTGCTTTCGCAATGCTTATCGGATTAATCATTGTCCCTGTTGTCAGTCTCTTCACAAAAAAACCAGACGCAGCATTAATCGAGAATACATTTGCCTGCTATGACAAGACCAGTACAGTAACTCAAAAAACTGCACTTGGAAAATAAATGAGGTAATATTATGGCAAGTAAAAATACAAACATTGTATCCAAAACACTGGTTGAATCCTATATTCGCAAACAGGTAAAAGCATTAAAACAATCTCCTGCAGAGACGATTGATACTCTCACAAAGCAGCTTTTAGATAAACCAAAAGGCTCTTTGGAAAAGTATCTTTTACATATCACACCTGAAAAACTTCAGGATACACAAAGTGGATATTATAAGCTTTTCCATGATATTCTTCCAAAAGTAAATACAGATCATCTCGTTACTTTAGGAATGAATATTGGATATAATGGTATTTTTACCGCTTCAAAAAAAACACAAACAAACTCCCCAGAGAGCAAATCAGACGCTCTCTGGGCTTTTATGCTTTCCATCGATGGAATTAATTATGAAAAAAAATCTGCACAATATAAGGCACAGATTAGCAATGCAAAAAAGAATGGAACCCGTTGCTTTATGCTTTTTATTGAAAAAAATGCATGGAAACTGCTTCCTCTTATAAAAAAAGAAAAAGACTGTGCTTTCTTTTTATTCTGCCCTAGCTCCTGCTTAACAGAAAAATTCTTAGATGCCGTAAAACTCACCAAAAATCTTTTTATTTCTGTTGCTTATAACAGTAACGGCAATAAGGAGCAGATACTTTCCACCAATGTATTTAATCGTCTTAGATCACGAAAACTGCCTTATGGCATACATTATTATTATTCTGTGTCTGATCTAGATAACTTTAAATCTGGCGAAATCTTTAAAAAATTAAGTAAAGAAAAACCTCTGTTCTCCTTCTTTCTCTCAAAAAAAGCTGACTCTGGTAAGGATACTGTAACAGAAGAAGAGAAAAAAGCTGTTTACGAAATAATCATAAAAGAACGATATTGGTTAAAGTATCCTTCAATCCCATTTGCTATTTGATTCATTAGGGAACAGACGAAAATAAAAATAATAGACCATTGCAACTGTAAAGATATCACTGCGTAGAAAATGCCTGCTACTACAAATCATCTGATTTCAAATGGAATCTCTCCGGATGAATTAGAGGCTCTTCGAGTCGCATCAAAAGCTCATGTAAAAGAAACCCATACTGCACTGAAAGAGACGGAAACAAAACTTCATAAAATCGATAAAATGTACAAAACCTGGTTTACTCTTCTCAAGAACAAAGATGTCTACAACCAGTTTCTGAATTCACCTAATCGTAAGAAATTCCGTGAAAATCACAGTGCTGAAATCTTGCTCTACGAAGCTACCAGAAGAGAGCTACAGGAGCTTACAGGACAGAAGAAATTCCCATCTCTGAAAGATATTAAGGCTGAGCGAACAGCCCTCTATCAGCAGAAGCATGCTCAGTATGAAGCCTATTCCGAAGCCCGTACTCACGACAAGGAACTGTCTAATATTGAAGCCAATATAAATGTCATTCTTGATCGAGACAAACCTGAAATCACCAAAGACAAATCTTCTCTATAAACACTTTGAGGCCCTGACTTCATGAGTCAGAGCCTCTGTATTATTTCTGTATTTATTCAGTTTTCCAGAAAGATATCAATCGCCTACACACTAAAAGGCAGATTGCAGTTCTTTGCAAAATCATTGAATGCATCTTTAACCTCATCAACCTTCTCTGGAATGTTTTCTTTCACGAGTTCAACTGTATCCTTTGCCAGTGTTTCTGCTTTTTCTGCCAGGCACTCTGCTCCTTCAGTTCCTAGTTCGACTGCTGTCGCATAAGCTTCAGAAGCAACAACGGTTCCTGCAACTCCTCCAACAACACCACCTGCTGCTGCACCAACTGCAGTTCCAACTCCAGGAGCAACTACCGTACCTATTGCAGCACCAACCTTTGCTCCTGCAGCACCTCCAGCAACAGAAGCGGCACTGTCTCCAAGTTCATAAGCCAGTTCACCACCATCAATTTCACCTGTTGCAAAATCAATTACAGCATCAGCCGAATCCACTGCAAACACGACTGCTGCAGCTGGTAAACAGTTATTACCAACTCGTTGCAATAACACCTTTGAAGATCCCTTCATTGTTTCTGCTACTGCTGTGCTAACAAATACAGTTCCATATGCAGCACCACCTGCAATTGCAGTGTCTTTTACAATTTCTACTGCAGCTTCTTCTCCAGAGATTTCACCATTAATGCAAGCAGAAATATTATCTACACTTGAGATTGCACAGCTAATACCAGCCGCTATAGCTCCCGATTTTAATCCTACTTCGTTTGCAGTACCAAATCTTTCCTTGGCTTCTAATACCGCTTTCTGTACAGTAGTTTCTTCAGCGGTATTATATATTTTCTTCAAATTCTCTGGTAAAGCATACTCCTCTCCATCAACTGTGATATGCGGCTCAAAAGATGTTGGTCTACTATTCTTTGTCCCACTGTAATTTGCTCTTATCTCATAATCTACAGTATGACCTTCCCTCTTCAGTTGGGCTGCAAGTTTTTCTACCTGACGTACTTTACTACCAGTTCCTCGGTTTACCTCCATCGCCTGTGCGAATGTATTCTCTTTACTTGCAGGCCCTCCAAACTGATCAGGAACACCATGACCAACCTCATCACCCTTTGAATAAAATCTGTCTCTTAATTTAGCAACAGGATGATATCCTCCTTCCTTCAACGTAATGTCAGTCATCTTTGCGGAAATTGTTCTTCCATAGGAATCGGTTGTCGCCATAAAATTTCCTTTTGTGATTGTCGCATTTGGAGTTAATTCATAATTTACACTCTTCCCTGCTTCAGTTATTGTTCTCAGATATGCAGTACCCTTATCATCATAACTTGTTTTCATCAATTGATGATTACCAAGACTTTCTCTTCTCATTGTAAGCTTTCCGTCTTGGTAATACTCCATAAACGGATGTCCTGATGGCGTCTTTCCTCTAAATGCCTCTAACCCGTTCCCTTTATCTATTCTTATAATACCATAACTACCATTTTCTGGTGCTATTGCACTTGTAAAATTCTTACGAAAGCCAGAAAGTTTTTCACTGATGTTGACACCTTCTGTCATAAACGCATTTTGTTCCAACACATCCATGTCTATTCACCATCCTTTTCTGTTTCCATTGTAAGAACATAGCATACTTCTTCTATTTCCTGATAGCTTAATCCTGCCGTTTTTTGATTGATTGATGTCCTGAGTTCATCTGGATTTCCGGCAATAACAATATTCTCAAACTCAACGTCTGAGATACCAAGCAACTCTTTAACCAACTCCTGCAGAAAGGCAATCTCTTCTGTTTTCCATATCATATTTCCCTGGAAGAACAAGTATTGATCAATACATGTTAAAATACGATTTTTAATTCTCTTTGAAAGATCCAGAGCTTTCAAATCGTTTCTTAACGCTTTTCCTCGATATTGCCCCCTATTAATCCAAGGCTGTAACAGCATACAAAGCAATTCTGTTCTTGCTTCTCTTGCAGTTTTTATTACTACAGGATTATCGTACTGATATGCTACTTCTTTTACTTTTGCCTTATCCACCAATGTAAGCACTGGGCTGATCCAGTTATTCTGATAAACAACTGCTACGCCACTTGGTAATTTCGCTATTTCATTTACCTGTGCAGTTGAAAGTCCCATAGATTTACCAACCGCCTCACGATCATTGGCTTCCGGTGTTCTGAGGACAATCTTTGTATTCGTATTCTTAATAGCCACAATATCAACAGAAGACGGTGACTGATCAACAATAACGAATCCCTCACCATATGTACGGATTTCAGCAATTGTATTCGTGATCATCTCAACAGATTTTCCGATTAACTCAGATTCTCCGCCTGATGTATTCTGCAATAAGTTATGTGCTTCTTCCAAAACAGTTACATGACGTAAACCATTGTTATTTTCTGTTTTCCGATCCACTCGATATTCATTGAGGATGTACACCATCAATCCCATGAGAAGCGCCTTAGTTTCTGATGATTTAACTCTACTGATATCTAAAATACAGTTTTCATCAAACAGTTTTTCATAAGGAGTCTGTTCTTCTGTGAAAATGTATTTATTCAATCCTACTGCTAAAGATTTTACTCTGGTAAGCAAGGCTCCTCTGTAGTTTGACTTAATTTCTGCCGCATAATCAGAATTTGTAATCAACTTATCTAACTGCTCGGCAAGCACTTCAAAGTCAGGATATGCCACATCTTCACCTTCAAAGGTTGATGATCCCAAATCCCATCCTACGGCTTCGTAGGATTTCAGAATCGCATCTTTGAAAAACGCTGGCATTGCGTCATACATAGGCCAACATACACTGAAGATTTCTACTAAACCATCAATGTGCTCCAACACATGAATGGAGCGTGGAAATTTGAACGGATTGATATTAATCAACTGCGCAATTCCCGGATTAGTAGAAAACACATTTACATCAGGCAAATGACCAAACACATCCTTATACTCTCCCTTGGCCGGCTCAATTACAAGAAATGGCACTCGGTCCTGTCTTAATTCCATCAGTATTTGATACACCGTATTACTTTTTCCTGATCCTGTAGAACCTGTAATAAAAGTATGCATATTGAGACTCTTATTGTTCAGTTCTACGATTTTATCTGTTATTAAGCCCATATCAAATACTCGTCCTAATGTAATTCTATCCTCCGGACGATTACTTGTTTCTTTTTCAAACAACTGATAAGTATTTACTTCCTTACCAAACTCTGCATGCTCAATTACAGGCAGCCCTGGAACCGTTGAACGTGGCAGTCCCAAATGAAGTCCTAACTCTTTACCGCTTATATTTATAGATGGAGTAACGATAAGATTACCGCCATAATTAAACATCGGATGAACAAATCTAGATAAGTAAGTTGTAAGGTCTCTATATTCTCCAACTATACCCTGATCCTTACTTCTCCACGAATTGATCGCAGATACTTCTCTTCCATAATTGTCACCATTCATCAGAGAACGATAATTACTGGCTGCAATTTCAGAAGCAGACATATCGTCAGATAAGAAATATCCTGCAACATTCCACAATCCATAGCTATCATACTCGTTCATCTTTTTCAAAGCTTCATCCAACATAACCAACATATCTGTTACAGCCTTATTTTCCTCTATCGTTGTAACGCCGGTTGTTGTTGATTTACTGATCTGTTTTGCCGGAGCAAGGGACGAAATAAAACTGCTAATCTGTCCTCCTGCCTGACCACCTATCTGGCCGCCCAACATCGCAGCTGTTCCTGCCATCTGACCGCCTACCTGTGCACCTAAAGCAACACCTGCTGCTGTTCCCGCGATAGAAATAACTGCATTTGTAATCATACCCGTCTTCTGCTTTCCATCCATCTCAGAAAACGATTGACTTCTCGACTCCGTTTTACTGGTGGAATCAGAAAACTGCACTTTCTGTAATGGAGATAAAGCAGTGTACAACGACTGATACTGTTTTCTCATTTGCTGCACATCCCAGGCGTTCTTGTTATCAGCAATGATTACAGCTGTATATGGACGTCCGCTCATTGCCAAACATAGTTTTTCCATGCCCTGTGCAAATTCATTTTGTGGCTGGTCCTTATCTCGTCTGCTACTTCCTACTACGCTAACAGATGCAACATTGTTTAAGGACTTTATTTTTTCCGAAAGTTCCGCAATTTTCTTTCGATCTTCATTTTCAATCTTTACCCCTGGGAAATGACCTATCAACGTCTGTCTCAAAGTATCCCCCAGTGTTACTGTTGATCTTTTTCTCGGAGAATCATTTGCTTCATTGTTTCTTACTCCAAGATAGTAATTTGCCTGCTTTCCATCCGAATCAATCAAAAAAAACACAGATGCATTATAAGTGGACAGTGTATTAAACACTGTAGTGAACTTGTCCATCACAGATTCGTCTTTCTGATAGACCATCTCTGTAATTCGATACAGCCTGACATTATTGATTAAGTCTTCTTCCAATGGAGTGATTTCTCCCAAGGGCATAATCTGCATGTCAGAAAGACGTGTAAGGTATTTCTTTCTTACATATTCATCTATAATTTCTAATCGATCTTCTAGTGCGATAACAGATTCTGCTATCACAGTTTGTCCCGACTTTATCAAATCTGTTGTCATACAAAACTAACCCCTTTCAATTCTTGCCAACTGATCTTTAATCACAACTAGCCAATCATTATCTGCTTGCAGCATCCTTTCATCCTCTGATAATTGAGATGCAATTCCGTTTTTTTCATTCACCTTTAGCTCATGTAATTCAGACAACTTTGCATGGTATTTTCTGGCAAGTTCATCATAGTATCCTTTAAGATTTTCCTGGCTTTCAGAAATGTACTGTTCTACAACAGGAATCACTAATTCAATCGCCTTTTCTCTCCATTTTTCCAAATAGCAGGTCACGACCCTTACAAGCTCTTTTGGTTCAGTTGAAGATTTTGCCTTGAAGAAATCTAAGAAATCTGTCTTCTCTTCATAGCGTTCTTCCTGCAACTCCAGTAATACTGACTTAATTCCATTCACTTCTACATTATCTGGAATAGTTACCTCGAGCCCTTCTGGCTTGTACTCTGAATCCAGTGGTTGTCTCAGATATATCTCACTAAATCCTCTTTCAATTCTTTCCTTTTCAAATCCAAAATGTTCGATTGCTTTTCTGTAGAATTCACCAAGATATCTAGCTAGTTCCTGCTCATACTCTGTTGAATTACGATCTATCTCAACGTCCCCAACAACCTTTGTCTTACGACTTTTCCATTTCCTGATCATTTCTTCCAGCTCAGTCTTTAGATTATTGAAGCGATTCCCTCCCGAATAATTATCAAGATCTACAAAACGCATATCTGATGCCTTAATCTTTTCAATCACGTCTTCTAATTCAGAAATCTGCTCGTATACTTCTGCATTTTCGATAGCACTCTGCTCATTTTTTTCTTTCAAATGATTATCCAATGTATTTACTTCGTCCTCGAACACACGAATAACTTCGCCAACATAAGCCACCATGGGATAATTTTTAATATATGTAGCCACATTTCCATCGTCTATTTGGGAAATAATCTGTGGTTCCTCTATTCCGAGATCACTTATAAAGCGAACTACATATTCTTTATCCATTGCCGGGGAAATACAGAAAAACAATTGGTTTTGCTCAACATCTTTTCTTCCCAGTAATGCAAGCAGATCATTTCTAAAAAGCTGAATTGTTTCTGCTTCTATTACAAACACAATCGGAACGTAAGTAAGATTTGTGCCTGCTATTTCATCTACGCTCTTCACATTCTCAAGGGTAAATGTCAAATCTTCCGGCACTTCATCTTTTCCTCTAATAACGATGCATGAAAATGTTTCTTCGAGCAGACTCCTGTTTGCATCACAAAAGTCATCAAAATCAAACTGTCTGTTCCTGTTCTCTCTTAACCATTCCATCAAATCCCTGATTTCATTACTCTTTATTTCTGCGTCTTCCAACTCATTACGCATAATTAGCCTTACCTGATCAGGTGTGACTCCAAGAGAAATAAAAGTCTGTTGAAGCTTTTGAAAATCATATTCTGTTCCTGAAAAAAACAGATCAAAATCGTATCCGTTCATTTCATCGTAAAACATTCTAGGAACATCTCTTACCCAGTCAACCAACAATTTATTTTCGAATTTCTCTATCTGGCTATTAATCTTTGGCTCCTGACCATTAAACTTCACTTCTGTCTCTAACAAATAAGGATTATGCTGCAATTCCGCATTTACCATATATATTTCAACTCCTTTGAAAAGCAAATTCTCAAAATAACAAAAAGACACCAGAGCCAAGAACTCCATGTTGTCTTTTATAACCCTGCTTCTGGATGTCACTATTAGCTCAGTACGTCAATATCTTATTTTTATTATAAACCGCAATCATAACAATAGCAATGAGAGAATCATAGTATTGTCGTCTCTACGCGACACCTTTAGGCAAAAAAATCCCAGCCCGAGATACCAGCACCACAAAGCGTACTGGCATCCCAAGCCGGGTTCTCTTAACTTAATTCAGCTTCCTGTTTCTTAGCTGCTTCTTTTGGCTTTGGTGCATTGTTCTTTGCCACCGCAGCCTCTTTCTTTTTCCACTGGATTTTATCCATCACTGAGTGTTTTTTCTCGTCATCATCCTTACGGCGATCACTATTGTTGATGATACCGTCAATCATTCCATAATCGTCTTCTAACATTTCCTATACCTTCTTTAAGGGATTGTCATTCTCCCAAAAATTAAAAAAATCGCCTTTATATTTATCGTATACAATGATAGCTGGCGATAGCATCTTGACAGCATCGCGGGACAGTATCATAATAAGCCACGACCTTCTGCTCTCTCCCCCCTTCTCTCCCCAAAGACTATTTCTTTTTTCGTCAGTTTCCTCTAAATAAATGAAATAGCAACTAAGCTCTATTCTGTTGTGCTACCAAGTATTCTGCTCCATATTTTTTACGGAGTGCCGGTTTTTCAATCTTTCCAGTTGCATTTCTAGGAACATCTGCAAAGATAAGCTTCTTAGGCCGTTTGTAACGAGGAAGCTTCATACAATATTCGTTGATTTCTTCTTCAGTACATTCCATGCCATCTTTAATAGAAATAACCGCTCCTGTAATCTCTCCAAGTCGTTTGTCTGGAAGTCCGATGACTGCGACATCTTTTACTTTATCAAAGGCACTTAAGAAGTTTTCAATCTGTACTGGATAAATGTTTTCTCCTCCACTTACGATAACGTCTTTCTTACGGTCTACAAGGAAATAGAATCCGTCTTCATCCTGCATTGCCATATCTCCGGTAAAGAGCCATCCGTCTTTGATAGTTTCTGCGGTTGCTTTTGGATCGTTGTAGTAGCAGGTCATCATTCCCGGACCCTGTACACAAAGCTCTCCGACTTCTCCCTGTGGAAGTGCATTTCCATTCTCATCGACAATCTTGCAGGACCAGCGGTAACCTGGAATGCCAATTGCACCAACTTTATCAATATTTTCAATACCAAGATGTACACAGCCTGGACCTGTAGACTCTGATAATCCATAGTTTGTATCGTATAAATGGTTCGGGAAGTATTCTTTCCAGTGTTTGATCAGTGATGGCGGTACTGGCTGTGCACCGATATGCATCAGTCTCCACTGGGAAAGCTCGTAATTCTCCAGTTTTAAATCACCTCTGTCAAGGCTGTCTAAAATATCCTGTGCCCACGGTACTAAAAGCCATACGATTGTACAATGCTCTTTCGATACGGCATCAAGAATAATCTCCGGTGTGGTTCCCTTTAATAATACTGCCTTACTTCCCGCACAAAGGCTTCCCATCCAGTGGAACTTCGCCCCAGTGTGATACAATGGTGGAATACATAAAAATACGTCATCTCTGTTTGTCAGATGATGTTTCTGCTCCATCTGTGCCGCCTGCAGTAAACTCTCATGATTATGAAGGATTGCTTTCGGAAATCCTGTTGTTCCTGAAGAAAAATAAATCGCTGCATCGTCTTCGTCTTCTAAGCGAACTAACGGAGCCTGACTTGAACAATCTGCTACAAGTTCTCGATAACTTTCTGCGAATGTCGGACAGCCATCTCCTACATAAATCAAAAGACGCCCTTTGCTAAGTTCTTCCTCAATTGCTTCAATTCGACCAATAAACTCCGGTCCAAAGAAAAGCACATGAACTTCTGCCAAATCTGCACAGTACTTAATCTCATCAGAGGCAAAACGGAAATTAAAAGGTACGGCGATTGCTCCTGTTTTTAAAATACCAAAATAAATTGGCAGCCATTCCAGACAGTTAAACATTAAGATTGCTACACGGTCACCCTTTTGCACACCACGGCTTAACAGCATATTTGCCACACGGTTTGCCTTCTCATCAAATACGCTCCATGTAATCTCACGGCGATATGGTACAGAAGAAGTTTGCTGCACAAGATCATATTCCTTCCATGTTGTCTTTCTTGTATCCTTCATTGTAGGATTCAATTCTACTAAGGCAACTTCCTCTCCGTAAAGCTTATGATTTCTCTCAAGTAAATCTGTAACTGGCATAACGCTACCTTCCTTTTCTTAAAAAATTTAAATATTTAAAATACAGACACCCTTTTCTCTGCGTCTGTATCTCTTAATCTTCCTAATCCTTCTTCACTTTTTCTCTTTTATTTATTAAAGTGTTGCACTATGATAAAGTATCATATTTTGTGAAAAAAGTCAACGCTATCTCGCTATTCCAGCTCTTTTTTTATCAGTTCAAAAAATATTTTATATGTGCCTTGTATACAAGTTTTTTCTGTAAATCATCTGGTTGATTTACGATGCTTCGTTGACAGATTTCCTTTTTTGCACTATCATTATATGGTAAAAATAAACAGAAACGAGGATAAAGCTATGTTAAATGAAAAAATGGTTGCTCTCGGCACCCAGCGTTCTGTTATCCGTGAATTATTTGAATACGGAAAACAGCGTGCTGCCGAAGTTGGTCCAGAGAATGTTTTTGATTTCTCCATCGGAAATCCAAGCGTTCCTGCTCCTGATTGTGTCAATGAAACTGCTATAAAGCTCCTTAATGAGATGGATTCTGTTGTTCTTCACGGCTATACAAGCGCGCAGGGAGATGCCGGTGTCCGCAAGATGATTGCAGATTCTATCAACTCTCGCTTCCAGACATCTTTTAATGCAGATAATCTGTACATGACTGTTGGTGCCGCTGCTGCATTATGCTGCTGCTTAAATGGTCTTACATGTCCTGGAGATGAGTTTATCGTATTTGCACCATATTTCCCAGAATATAAAGTATTTATCGAGGCTGCCGGTGCTTCTATGAAGCTTATTCCTGCAGACATCGAGGCTTTCCAGATTGATTTTGGGGCATTTGAAGAAGCCATCAATGAACACACAAAGGGCGTTCTTGTAAACTCTCCAAATAACCCATCTGGTGCCGTTTATTCTGAAGAAACTGTTAAGAAACTTGCGGAAATTCTTGAAGCAAAATCCGCGGAATATCATCACCCAATCTATTTGATTGCTGACGAACCATACCGTGAGATTGCATTTGAAGGTACTGTCGTTCCTTACCTTCCTAAATACTACAAAAACACTTTAGTATGCTATTCCTGGTCTAAATCATTATCCCTCCCTGGTGAGCGTATGGGATATGTTGTCGTACCAGATGAAGTGGACGAACATGAACTGGTTTACGCTGCGATTGCAGGTGCAGGACGTTCTCTTGGCTATGTAAACGCTCCTGGTTTATTCCAGAGAGTCTGTGCTCTTTGTGCCAGCGAAACTTCTGATATTTCCGTTTATGAAACAAATAAAAACATTCTTACAAAGGGACTTCGTGATATGGGATACCACGTTGTAGAACCAGGCGGAACTTTCTATATGTTCCCTCGTACTTTAATCGATGATGATATCGCTTTTTGCGAAAAAGCGAAATTAGATCATAATCTATTAATCGTACCGGGAACTGGATTTGGATGCCCAGGACACGCAAGAATTTCCTACTGCGTTCCTACAGAACAGGTAGAACGTTCTCTTGCCGCATTTGAGAAACTCGTAAAATCTTATAAATAAACTCACTGTCATTGGAGGCAGACATGATCATAGATTTTCACACTCACACTTTTCCTGATAAGTCTTCGGAAAAGATTGTGAATCATCTTGCACACATTGGCTGCATTCCTCCACATACAGATGGTTCTGTCATCGGTCTCTTTTCTTCCATGAAAGAGGCCGATATTGATTATTCTGTAAATCTACCTGTCATGACAAAACCATCCCAGGTTGAAAAGGTAAATTCTTCATTAATCCAACAGCAGGAATATCTGCTTGATATGAAAATCATTACCTTTGGAGGTATGCATCCAAATTATACGAATTATAAAGAAGAACTTTTACGTTTAAAACAGGCCGGAATTCCTGGAATTAAACTCCATCCTGCATATCAGAATGTAGATCTTGATGATATCCGCATGATGCGTATCATTGATGAAGCTTCTTCACAGGGGCTGATCACATTAGTACATGCTGGCATTGATATTGGTATTTATGACCACAATTATTCTTCTGTTGCTCATATTTTAAAATTATTAAAAGAAGTTGCCCCGGAGAAGCTGGTTCTTGCACATATGGGAAACTGGGGTCGCTGGAACGAAGTCGAGAGTGATCTTGCCGGAGCGCCTGTCTATTTTGACACTGCTTTTTCTTATGGCCCGGTAACTCCACTCCCCGATGCCCCAAGAGCTCCGTATATTTCCTATAATCTTCATCCAAAGGACTTTGTACGTCTTGTGAGAAAACATGGTACAGACAAGATTCTTTTTGGCACTGATTCTCCGTGGGAGAACCAGCAGGATTATGTGAAACGAATCTCTCACATGGACTTTACAAAAGAAGAACTCGAACAAATTCTTTCTGAAAATGCAAAAAAACTTTTTACTATTTAATTCATTAAGAGACAAACGCCCGGGAAGAGAACTGCTAGCCTATATTTATGACTTTAGTCGCTACGAGAAATCGTCTTCTATGAAAAGGCCGACATTAAAAGTTATTGATTTTGACTCAGTTGTACAAAACACAAAGTCGTCAAAATCAATAATTTTAATGTCGGCCTTTTCTAACATTTTACTACAGTCTCGTAGCTCCGAGGCCAC
>OLQY01002025.1_pt1 | contig 14391 bp, 10 predicted proteins | sample 1672851 | NCBI WGS metagenome assembly OLQY01 (sample SAMEA3136730, study PRJEB25190) | human gut metagenome | reverse complement strand
CTGCGTTGACAGCTCCCTTCAAGGGGAGCCTAAAAAGCCTCTCCTTGAGGAGAGGTGGCACGAAGTGACGGAGTGGTGGTATTTATCACCCATTAACAAAACCGCCTATATTCCATATTATATTAATATACAAAAAGAAAGGAATGATATTTATGGAATATAACAGAGCGAATGCGGTTGCATATGCGAAAAAGTGGGCATACGGAAGAAATCCGAAATACTATGATTTTTCTGATTTGGGCGGTGATTGTACAAACTTTGCGTCACAGTGCATATATGCCGGCAGCGGCGTTATGAACTACACGCCGACATACGGTTGGTACTACATTTCTGTAAATAACAGAGCACCGGCATGGACAGGAGTTGACGAGTTATACAGATTTTTAACTACCAACCGCGGTGCAGGACCGAGAGCGATATTAACCGATTTATCACAAATTCAAAACGGCGACATTATTCAGCTGCAATTTACTGACAAAGACAGATTTGACCATTCTCCGGTTGTGGTTGACGCAGGAAACAGAACACCGCAGTCAATTCTTGTTGCGGCACATTCGTATGATGCGGATTGCAGACCGCTGTCGTCATACCGATATATAAAGATACGTCCGTTACATATTACGAATGTAGGCGAGTGAAAATATTAATATTAATGCACATTTTTCATTGAATATTTTTAGAAAAAGTGATAAAATAAAAAGGATATTGATTTTTCACAAAAGAGGTGTTTTGTATTGAAAAAACTATTTCCGTTTCTGAAACCGTACAGGCTTCAGCTTACAGTCGGACCGTTTTTTAAATTGTCCGAAGCGATGTTGGAGTTGCTAATTCCGACTCTTATGGCTTTGCTGATTGATAACGGAGTTAACATGGGTAACAGAAGTTATATTATTAAAATGGGTATATTAATGCTTGTCATTGCGACATTCGGTGTAATATTTGCGTTTATATGTCAGTACAGTGCGTCTATCGCGTCACAGGGATTCGGTACAGATGTGCGTAATGCGATGTTCAAAAAAATCGGTACACTGTCATTCGCACAGCTTGATAAGTTTGGTACGCCGTCACTTATAAACAGAATTACAGGTGACGTTACTCAACTTCAATCAGCGGTTGCAATGCTTATACGTCTTGTAATCCGTGCGCCGTTTCTGTGCGTCGGCGGACTTGTTATGGCGATTATGATTGACTTAAAGTTGTCGATTATATTTATGATTGTCATACCGCTGTTTATACTCGTACTTTTCCTTGTAATGTTCAAGGCAGTACCGCTTTATAAATCTGTTCAGAAAAAGCTTGACTCGCTTACTTTGGTACTTCGTGAAAATCTTTCCGGTGTGCGTGTGATTCGTGCGTTTGCAGGCGTAAAACGTGAAAAAGAAAGATTTAAAGACAGAAATACAGATTACGCAAATACAGCTATAAGAGTCGGTAAAATTGCCGCACTTACCAATCCGCTTACTACTATTATAATGAATCTTGCGGCTATTGCGGTTATTTATTTCGGCGGTATTCGTGTAAACACAGGTCATCTTTCACAGGGTGAAGTTATCGCGTTTATCAACTACATTACGCAAATTCTAAACGCTATGATAGTCGTTGCAAACCTTGTTGTTTTGTACACAAAGGCATATGCGTCGGCTTTGCGTGTGGGGGAAGTTCTTGAAACAGAGCCGCTTATTGAATACGGCGAAAAGAATACTACTCAAAACGGTGAAAATGCGGTTGAATTTAAAAACGTATCATTGACATATACGAGCAGTAAAGTACCGTCTGTCGATAATATTAATTTGACGATTAAAAAGGGTGAAACAATCGGTATTATCGGCGGTACAGGTTCCGGTAAGAGTACGCTTATAAGCCTTATACCGCGTTTTTATGACGCGACAAAGGGTGAAGTGCTTATTGACGGCGTGGATATAAAGAAATACGATGAGGACACGCTTAGAAAGACTGTTGCGGTTGTACAGCAGAGAGCGGCACTTTTCTCGGGTACAATAGCGGACAATCTTCATATGGCAAAGGCAGACGCAACGTTGGAAGAAATGCGTCGTGCGGCTGATACGGCACAAGCAACCGAATTTATCGACAGATTAGAAAAAGGCTTTGATACATTCGTTTCACAAGGCGGTAACAACCTTTCCGGTGGTCAAAAACAGCGTATTACAATCGCACGTGCGTTAATCAAAAATTCGCCTATACTTATTTTGGACGACAGCGCCAGCGCACTTGACTATGCGACAGACGCAAATTTAAGACGTGCTATTAAAGAAAATACCGACAGTCAGACTGTTATAATCGTGTCACAGCGTGTAAATTCGGTGAAAGACGCGGACAGAATTGCGGTTATGGACGACGGTGAAATTGTCGGAATAGGTACACACAAAGAACTTGTTGATACTTGCGATATTTACAGGGAAATTTGTTACTCACAGGAACAGCTTGACTAAGAAAGGGGTAAAACGATGAAAAACAATAAAACACTTTCAAAGCTTAACTCTTATATTGCGGGTAACAGAAAATATCTTATTTTGGTTATAATATCGGCATTGCTTGCAAACATATTTATGCTTGTTGCACCGTATATTTCGGGTAGAGCTATCGACTTTATCAAAGGCGAAAATAACGTTGATTTTCCTATGGTTGCGAAATTTATAGGAATACTTTTTGCGGTTTATGTGCTTAATGCTTTGTTTACATGGGGAATGACAGTGTTTACAAACGCACTTTCAAACCATTCGATTGAAAAAATGCGTAAAGACGCATTCGGCAAGATTTCAAAATTGCCGCTTAAATTTTTTGACGGTCATTCACACGGCGATATTATCAGCCGTCTTACAAACGACATAGACGCAGTTTCCGAAGGCCTTTTGCAGGGAATTACACAGCTGTTTTCGGGTATCGTAACGGTTGTCGGTTCGCTTGTCTTGATGTTCTTGCTTGACTGGAGAATAACACTTTGTGTTATTGTTATTACGATTATTTGTATATTCGTTTCAAAAGCGATTGCGACTAATTCGGGTAAAATGTTCAGATTACAGGCACAGACTATCGGTGAACTTAACGGTTATGTTTCGGAAACGGTCGGCAATTTAAAGGTTGTCAAGGCATTCGGTTATGAGGACAAGAGCAGTGAAGTATTCGGCGAGATAAACTCTCGTCTTTACGACTGCGGTCAAAAGGCTCAATTCTACTCATCGCTTGTCAATCCGACTACAAGATATATCAATAACCTTGCGTATATTTCTGTCGGCGTTCTTGGCGGATTTGCCGCACTTGCGGGACATTTGTCGGTAGGTATAATATCAAGTTTCTTGATTTATGCTACACAGTTTGCACGTCCGATTAACGATATGACAAGTATTTTAACTCAACTTCAATCTGCACAGGCAGCGGCGGCAAGAATTTTCGCACTTGGCGAAATTGAGCCTGAAACACCTGACGAGGACAGACCCGAACTTGAAGTTAAAAACGGTGAAGTTATGTTTAAAGACGTTGATTTCTCATATAATAAGGATAAAGAACTTATCAAAGACTTGAATATTGTTGCAAAACAGGGTCAAAGAGTAGCAATAGTCGGACCTACGGGTGCAGGTAAAACAACTATCGTAAATCTTTTGATGAACTTCTACGGTGTGGATAAGGGTACTATATTCGTTGACGGACAGGCTATTGATTCTGTTCAGCGTGACAGCTTGCGTAAGAATTTCGGTATGGTACTTCAAGATACTTGGTTGTTTGCGGGTACTGTAAAAGAAAATATCGCATACGGTAAAGAGGGTGCGACAGACGAAGAAATTATAAATGCCGCAAAGGCTGCGTCTGCACACGGCTTTATCAAGCGTTTGCCGAACGGCTATGATACAATGATTACAGAGGACGGCGGAAATTTGTCGAGCGGTCAAAAACAGCTTTTGACTATTGCGCGTGCGATGCTGTCAGATCCTAAAATACTTATTCTTGACGAGGCAACTTCAAATGTCGATACAATGACGGAGCAGAGAATACAAAAGGCATTCCTAAAGATGATGGAAGGCAGAACAAGCTTTATTATCGCTCACCGTCTTTCAACAATTCGTGAGGCTGATTTGATTCTTGTTATGGACAAGGGCAGAATTATTGAACAGGGTACTCACAATGAATTGCTTGCCAAGAACGGATTTTATACAAAACTATATAACAGCTAATTTATTTGGTGTGCGTGAAAATGCACACCAAATTTTGCATTGAGTAGGAGGTCAAATATGGAATACGGACTTGTCTTAGCCGGCGGCGGTGTCAGAGGGGCATATCAGATTGGTGTATGGAAAGCACTTAAAGAACTGAAAATTAAAGTTTCGGTGGTGTCGGGTGTTTCAATCGGTGCGGTAAACGGTGCACTTTTCGTGCAAGGCAGTAAAACAAAAGCCGAAAGATTATGGAACAAAATTGCGATTGACGATATTATATCGTTGCCGAAAGAAATGGAGAATGACGAAAATCTTTTTAAAGTCAAAAACTTAATGAAAATCGCAAAAGAAATTTACAGTAACAACGGACTTGATATGTCACCGCTTGAAAATCTGTTAAATGAAATAGTCGACGAGGGTAAAATTCGTAATTCCGAAATTGATTTCGGTATAGCGACTTTTTCACTTTCGGAGAAAAGCGAAAATTATTATTTTATCAAAGACATACCTTACGGTAAACTGACCGAATACCTTATGGCGAGTGCGTGCTTTCCTGGATTTAAGGCGAGGACGATTGACGAAAAGAAATTTATAGACGGCGGCGTGTCAAACAATATGCCGATTAATATGCTGCTTGAAAAAGGTATTGACAATATTATTGCGATAGACGTAAAGGGAGTGGGTTTTTACAGAACTTTTAATCTTGCCGGTAAGAATGTGATAAATATTAAATGCTCACGTCCGCAGACGGGGACGTTTGATTTTGACAGGGACGGAATAAGAAAAAGTATACAGGACGGATATTACGACTGTATGAAAGCGTTCGGCAAATTCAACGGCGGTTTATACAGTTTTAAAGCAAGAGATTACGCAGCTGCAAGAAAAGCATATTCAAAGGAGCTTATTGAAGGTATTGAAATTGCGGCGAATATATTCGGCATAAATCCGTATAAACTGTATACGGTTGATGAACTTGTCGGTGCGGTTATGAATGAATATTTTGAATATGTCCGTCAGCATAACGGCGAAATATCGGGCGGTGTGTTTGAAAAAATAAAAAATGCAGATGAACGGCTGTTTATGACGTGGATTGTTGATGTGCTTGAAAAGGGTAAAAGTGATTTTGTGAAAGAAAAATTGTCAATACTTGGTGAAAAATATGACTCCGCATCGGCTATTTTATATTTTAAATCACAAAAATGATGTTTGCTATTGTATTTAGTCGAAAAAAATTATATAATATAATTATATTGACAGAAACCACAAAACATTTTTGTGGATTAAGGGGAAAATAACAGATGAAGAAATTCTTTATCACAGTAATCTGTATAGCGATAGCCGCTATGGTCGGATACGGTATTAAATATGCCGTCACACCGATAAACACGCAGAAATTAAGCTATATAACGCAAGAAAATGCTATAAATACAAACGGTTTTATTATACGCGATGAATGGGTTATGTATTCACGCAGTGCAGGAACGGCTTATCATTCCGTTGCGGAGGGTGAGAGAGTCAGCAAAGACAGTACAATCGGTTCTTTGTTTTACGGCGATGTCAGCGATGACAGCATTAAAGAACTTACCGTTGTTGACAACAAGATAAAAAAGACAAAAACAGAAAAGAGTGAAGAATCAATTTCAACGCTCGATTCAAACACTTTGGAGAATAACATATACGAGCGTGAAAATGATATAATTGACGCGGCGCAGGATAACGATATTCTTTCTATTGCAAAATACAAGAAGGATATTAACAGCCTAAGACAAAGCAATCAGCTTGCGGCGGACAACACAGAGCAGGAACTTGAAAATCAGCGAGAGCAGATTTTAAACAGTATCGGCGTAAACAAAGAGGATATTTATGCACAGATTTCGGGTGTGTTTACAACTTATGTAGACGGATACGAAACGGAGCTTGTTCCGAATGACATAGAAAATTATGATGTTTCATATTTTGAAAATTTGTCGCAGTCACCGAAGATACAGAAGATTGACAATAAAATCAATGCCGGCGGTGCGGTGTGCAAAATTGTTAATAATCACGTTTGGTACGTTATGATGGATATACCGTCAGACACCATAGAAGGCAGAGAAGTCGGCGATAACGTAAAACTTAGGTTTAACAATATGGCGGACGCAGTTGTTAAGGGCAGTATAAATTCCGTTTCAGCCGAAGAAAACGGCAGAGTTATATTGACGGTCAAATGCCCGACATATCTTGAAAGTGCATTTTCTTACAGACTTGTGGACGTGGACTTGATTTTTGAAAGTTATGAGGGCTACAAAGTGCCGATACAGTCTGTCAGAACGGAAGACGACGGATCTAAGAAGGTCATAGGAATAAAAGAAAACAGAGAGCATGACTGTTATTGCGATGTATTGTTTACAAATACGGACGCAGGATATGCAATAATCGAATCGACAGACAACGCGGAAAATAAACTTTCACAGATGGAGAGAATTGTTGTCGGTGAAAGATAGATAAAGGAATGATAAAAGTGAGTATAGCGGAAAATCTTGAAGAAGTTGAAAAGAGAATAAGTGCGGCGGCTAAGAGGAGCGGACGCAAACGTGAAGATATAACGCTTGTTGCCGTTACAAAAACTCACCCTGCCGAAATGATGAACGAGGCTATAAAGCTTGGTGTAACGGACATCGGCGAGAATAAGCCGCAGGAGGTAAGGGACAAGTATGACAGCGTTTTGCCTGTAAAGTGGCATCTTATAGGTCATTTGCAGACAAACAAGGTTAAATATGTCATTGATAAGGTTTGCCTTATTCATTCGGTTGATTCAATCAAACTTATGGACGAAATCGAACGTCAGGCGGAAAAACATAATCTTGATATGGATATTTTGATACAGGTAAATATCTCCGGCGAAGAAACAAAATCGGGAATATCAAAAGAAGAAGTTGAAGATTTGTTAAAATATGCCGGTAAATTAAAGCACGTAAAAGTTAAAGGGTTGATGACAATAGCACCGAAAACTGACAATTCTGTTACAAACAGATTACATTTTGACAACATGCGACAACTTTTTGTTGACATAAAGCAAAAAAAATATGATAATGTTAATATGGTATACCTATCAATGGGTATGAGTGGGGATTTTGAAACTGCCATTGAATGCGGAGCAAATATGGTTCGTGTCGGCAGTGCCATATTCGGTGCAAGAGATTATTCTCAAAATAAGTAATTTATGAAAGGATACAGACAAATGGGTTTTTTAAACACAGTAAAGCACTTTTTAGGCTTTGAAAGTGAAGACGATTATTATGATGACGACTATTATGATGAGGAAGAGACAGAAGACGAAGAAAGCGCGCGTGTCAAGAGAAGTTCGCAGCAGTCTGCTCCGAAAAAGACTTTCTCAAAGGTAGTGCCTATCAATCCGACATCATCTTCAAGAATAAAGATAATGAGACCTTCCGATATTAACGATTCGACAAATGTTGCCAATGAAATAAAAGAGGGCAGACTTGTTATTTTTGATGTAGGACAGATTGACAATGAAGAGGCAAGAAGAATTGTTGATTTTATGTCCGGTGCGGCTTACGGTGTAAACGGAAAAGTCAGACGTGTATCAGAGGGTATTTTTGTTGCCGCTCCGAAAAATATTGATATAACAGGCGATACAATGAAAGAACACGTTAAAAACGGTATGGATTGGAACTTTATGTAATCCGATATTCGGATTTGCTTATAATTAAACAAAATACGGCTGGGTGGTATGGGAGATTACCACCCTTTTGTATATGAGGTGGATATGAATACAAATCATAAGTTGCTTATTGCAAGGATAAACGATTTGTTTTCGCTTTGCGATAAGCATTGTGAAATGAAATGTTCCGATTTCCTTGACGGCGGTGAACTTGCCGTGATTGAGGACGAATTTCAAATTCCGTACGGATATAATACGTTGTTTTTCGGCGGTTATGAAAATGCGGAAAGAAAGGTGCTTTGCGTATTTCCCGAATGGCAGGAGTCTGAGGAAAGCGAAGTTCCGATTTCCGTTATACGTTTTGATGTGCCGAAGTTTCGTAAACTGACGCACAGGGATTATCTCGGTACGCTTATGTCGCTCGGCATCGACAGGAGCAAAACCGGCGATATTTTGACAGATGATGAGGGCGCATATGTGTTTGTAATGTCTGATATAGCGGAATATGTTGCACGAAACGTGAATAAGATTGCAAATGCGGGTGTTAATACGAAAATCGTTGATATGGCGGACTTTATACCGCCTAAACCGAAAACGACCGAAAAAATGTGCGTATGTGCGTCATTGCGTCTTGACGCGGTAGTTGCGGCGACACTCAATATATCAAGAGGAAATACGGAAAAATTAATAAGTTCGGGATATGTAAAACTGAATCACCGAGAAGTGCTTGACCGTTCAAAGCAAGTCGGTGAGGGTGACTTATTATCCATACGCAATTACGGAAGATTTATTTTAAAGGATATTGGGAACAATACCAGGAAAGGAAGACTTCACATAACTGTGGAGAAGTTCGTGTAAGGAGGGGGAGCATTGTGCTAAGACCTATTGATATTCAAAATAAGGAATTTGAAAAGAAACTCAAGGGCTATAATTGTGATGAGGTTGACGATTTTCTTGACGTTGTAATACAGGATTACGAACTTTTGTGTAAAGAAAATCAGACGCTTAAAGATAAAATCGGACTTTTGACCGAAACGGTGGAGCGTTACAAGCAAATGGAAAACACAATGCAGAAGTCGATTGACATTGCCAAGCAAGCCGCCGAGGACGCAAAGAGAAATGCCGAAACAGAGGCGAATGCAATTATCAGTAAAGCAAAGCTTGACGCGTCTTATCTTGCACGTCAGATTGATGATGAACATATGAAACGCCATCAGGAAATGCTTTCGCTGAAAGGCGAGATTGAACAGTATAAAATGCAGATTAAGTCACTTTGTGCGAATGTTATGAAAATGGTCGATAATATAGACTAAAAACATTGGCAGACAGGAAATTTTTCTATAAAAACTGTTGACTAAAAAAATATTTTGTAATATAATAAAACAATAAAGACGATGACGAAGACAGTATGTCATATTGAAAACACAGAGCGAGCTGTGGACGGTGAGAGCATGGCGGTGAGTAAATGTGGCTGAATATCACTTCCGAGTTTCACACCGAAAGGCTTTGCCGAGTAGACTGTGACGGGTTTTCTCCGTAAAAGGAAACGCATATGTTGGTATGACGAGTGGTATAACGAAGCATTTGGCTTTCGTCTTGTTATGCAGGACGAAAGCTTTTTTATTTTTATGGTGATTAATTATGAAAAAAGTAACTTTTACAATAATTATGGCGTTTGCATTTGTAATGTTGACAGCGATTACGTCGAACGCAAATTATGATAAAAATTATGATATTCGTGGAAATACACACTATTACAAAACAGCCGAAAGTTTTTCTTCCGGCAGCGGTACAGAAGATGACCCGTATATAATTACTTCGTGGGAAGAATACAATCATATGCAAGTGGTGGGTTGCGGTGATGAAGGAATAGGTGTGCATTTTAAACTTGCTACGGATTTAAACGAACATAGTAATTTTTATGGGGATGCGGTAAGAAATGAAAGTATCGGAACCAAGGATAAGCCTTTTCAGGGAGTATTTGACGGTGACGGACATAGAGCATATTCATATGCTGTTCTTTTCGATGTTGTTGGTGAGAATGGTATTGTACGGAATTTAAAAAACACATTGGTGAGGGACGCGATAGCAAAGATAAATAACGGATTTATAGAGGACTGCAGGGGGGAAGGAGATACCGGTGAAGCATATGTCCGTACATCAAATCTAGGAGCTATAGCAGGAGAAAATACGGGTACGATACGAAGGTGTTTTGCAAAATCAGAAAAAAAGAACCCTTATGATATTGATACAAAACATTCGGGCATAGGAGGAATTTGTGGCTTTAATAACGGCGGTATAATTGAGGAATGTTATGCCGAAATAACTATAAGGGTCCGTTATGGACGTGCCGTAGGAGGAATCGCAGGAGATAATACAGGTGGAATAATAAGAAATTGTTACAGCCGTTGCTATTTGGTTAGTGAAGGCATAGAAGCAGGCGGTATAGTGGGTAAGTTGAATTACGGCACCGTTGAAAACTGTATTTCGAGGTCGCCGAGAACAGACGGACATAAATCTTCAGGTGAAATAGCGGGAGCGGTGTATGGAGATTCAAAAATAACAAACTGCTATTTCAGCGGACTTATGATTGGCAACAGTACAATAGATGATGCAGAATATGGATGGAGTGTTGAGGATTTAGAAAAGCTTTCAACATATAAGGATTTGGATTTTGAAAATATATGGATAGCAAAAGAAGGCAATATACCGATGTTAAGAGGTTATTATTTTCATCCTGACTGTGCATTTCATTGGGCATGGTACTATATAGAAAAACTTTCTGCATTAGATAAAATATCCGGATATGAAGACGGTACATTTCGTCCGGACAATACAGTAACAAAGGCAGAATTTATAAAAATGATTAACGAAACAACAACGCAAGATATTGATGTGCCATATACCGATGTTCCGGAATGGGCAATGCCGTATGTTAAATATGCGATATATAGTGAGCTTATTGATGAACATTTAACAATTTCTGATACATTGCTCGGTGCTGACAAGCCTATAACACGCCTTGAGGCAGGAGTAATTGTAGGAAGAACGACTCATCAACATTGGCACAAAGAGCTTGAATTTACCGATGCTGATGAAATTCCGGATTGGGCAGTTCAACCATTGGTAGATGCAAATTTAGAAGGTTACGATGATGGTAGTTTTCGACCGAATAACACCCTTACCCGTGCTGAAGCAGTAGTTATGCTAAGTAAAAATATTTATGATAAATTGTTTTATTAAGGAGGAAATATAATGTACGACAAGGTTTCACCAAATCTGAATTTTGTTGAAAGAGAAAAGAAAACCGAAAAATTCTGGGAAGACAATCACATTTTCCAAAAGAGTATCGATGAAAGAAAAGAAGGAGAGGTTTATACTTTCTATGACGGCCCTCCGACTGCAAACGGTAAACCGCATATCGGTCACGTTTTGACGCGTGTTATCAAGGATATGATTCCGCGTTACCGTACAATGAAAGGCTACAAGGTACTTCGTAAAGCCGGTTGGGATACTCACGGACTTCCTGTTGAACTTGAAGTTGAAAAGAAACTTGGTCTTGACGGCAAGGAACAAATCGAAGAATACGGTCTTGAACCGTTCATCAAGCAATGTAAGGAAAGCGTTTGGAAGTATAAGGGTATGTGGGAAGATTTCTCAGGTACAGTCGGCTTTTGGGCTGATATGGACGACCCTTATGTAACTTACGACAACAACTTTATCGAGTCTGAATGGTGGGCATTAAAGCAAATTTGGGAAAAGGGACTTTTGTATAAAGGTCACAAAATCGTTCCGTATTGTCCACGTTGCGGTACTCCGCTTTCTTCACACGAAGTTGCACAGGGATACAAGGACGTTAAAGAACGCAGTGCTACTGCTAAGTTTATCGTAAAGGGTGAGGAAAACACATACTTCCTTGCTTGGACAACAACTCCTTGGACACTTCCGTCAAACGTTGCACTTTGTGTAAACCCTGTTGAAACATATGTAAAAATTAAAGTAGGTGACGAGAAGTTTATTTTGGCAGAGGCACTTGTTGAGGCAAACTTCCCTGATACAGAATATGAAGTGGTTGAAAAGTATGTCGGTACTGACCTTGAATACAAGGAATATGAGCCGCTATTCAATTTCGTAACACCTGATAAAAAGGCTTATTATGTAACTTGTGACAGTTATGTAACTCTTACAGACGGTACAGGTATCGTTCATATCGCTCCTGCATTCGGTGAGGACGACGCGAATGTCGGCAGAAAGTACGACTTGCCTTTCGTACAGCTTGTTGACGGTAAGGGTGAAATGACTAAGGAAACACCTTGGGCAGGTACATTCTGTAAAGATGTTGATAAAGAAATTCTTGTAAATCTTGAAGAAAGAGGTCAGCTGTTCAATGCACCTAAGTTTGAACACAGCTATCCGTTCTGTTGGAGATGTGATACACCGCTTATTTACTATGCACGTGATACTTGGTTTATCAAGATGACAGACGTTAAGGACGACCTTATTAAAAATAACAATACAGTTAATTGGATTCCTAAGACAATCGGTGAAGGACGTTTCGGTGCTTGGCTTGAAAACGTACAGGATTGGGGTATAAGCCGTAACCGTTATTGGGGTACTCCGCTTAATATTTGGGAATGTGAATGCGGTCACAGACACGCAATCGGTTCTATCGAAGAACTTAAGTCAATGTCTGATAACTGTCCTGATGAAATCGAACTTCACAGACCGTTTATTGACGCTGTAACTATTAAGTGTCCTGAATGCGGTAAAGAAATGCACAGAGTTCCTGAAGTTATCGACTGTTGGTTTGACTCGGGTGCAATGCCTTTTGCACAGTGGCACTATCCGTTTGAAAATAAGGATATATTTGAAGAAAACTTCCCTGCTGACTTTATCAGTGAGGCGGTTGACCAGACAAGAGGTTGGTTCTATTCACTTCTTGCGGAATCGACTTTGCTGTTCAATAAAGCACCGTACAAGAATGTAATCGTTTTGGGACACGTTCAGGATGAAAACGGTCAGAAGATGTCTAAGTCTAAGGGCAATGCGGTTGATCCGTTTGACGCACTTGAAAAGCACGGCGCGGACGCAATTCGCTGGTACTTCTATTCAAACAGTGCTCCATGGCTGCCGAATCGCTTCCATGACGGTGCGGTTTCGGAAGGACAACGTAAATTTATGGGTACACTTTGGAACACGTATGCGTTCTTCGTATTGTATGCGAATATTGACGAGTTTGATGCAACAAAGTATACTCTTGAATACGATAAACTTTCGGTAATGGATAAGTGGCTATTGTCAAAGCTTAATACACTTGTTAAGACAGTTGACGATAACCTTGCAAATTACAAGATTACAGAAACGGCAAGAGTGCTTGATAACTTTGTTGACGAGCTTTCAAACTGGTATGTAAGACGTTCGAGAGCACGTTTCTGGGTTAAGGAAATGACTCAGGATAAGATTAACGCGTACATGACTCTTTATACCGCACTTGTAACGCTTTGTAAGGCGGCTGCACCAATGATTCCGTTTATGACAGAGGATATTTATCAAAATCTTGTAAGAAATATTGATAAGTCCGCTCCGGAAAGTATTCACTTGTGCGACTTCCCTGAATATGACGAAAAACTTATTGATAAAGAACTTGAAAATGATATGGAAGAAGTTCTTGATATAGTTGTGCTTGGTCGTGCGTGCCGTAATACTGCAAATATTAAGAACCGTCAGCCAATCGGTATGATGTATGTTAAAGCACCGGAGGCACTTAGTGATTTCTATATTGACATTATTGAGGACGAACTTAATGTTAAAAAGGTTGAATTTACAGATGACGTTGCCGCATTTACTGCATACAGCTTTAAACCGCAGTTAAAGACTCTTGGCAGACGTTTCGGTAAGAATATCAACGCAGTAAGAGAAATCCTTGCTAATATTGACGGCAGCAAGGCTATGGCTGAACTTAAGGAAACAGGCTCACTAAAGATTACTGTTGACGGAAACGAAGAATCGCTTGCAGAAGAAGATTTGCTTATCGAATCGGCTCATAAGGAAGGCTTTGAATCAAACAGCGATTACGGTATTACTGTTGTGCTTGATACAAACCTTTCTGAAGAACTTATCGAAGAAGGTTTTGTTCGTGAAGTGATTTCAAAAATTCAGACAATGAGAAAAGATTCTGATTTTGAAGTTATGGACCACATCAAAGTAAGCTGTGAGGGTAACGATAAGATTGCTAAGATTATCACTGATAATGAAAGCACTATCAAAGACGAAACTCTTGCAGATGAAGTTGATACAAATTCTGCCGACGGTAACACAAAAGAATGGAACATCAACGGTGAAAAGGTAACACTTGGTGTTAAGAAACTCTAATTAGGATTGACAGAAAATCATATACATTATATAATAATGTATATGATTTTTTTGTGGAGAAAAACAGATGAAAAGCAACAGGTTTTTAAAGAAAGGTTACACGACCGGGAGTTGTGCCGCTGCGGCGGCAAAAGCGGCGGTTATGACTTTGTTAAATGACGAAATAGTCATAACAACTCAAATTAC
>OLQY01002006.1_pt1 | contig 14473 bp, 16 predicted proteins | sample 1672851 | NCBI WGS metagenome assembly OLQY01 (sample SAMEA3136730, study PRJEB25190) | human gut metagenome | reverse complement strand
TTTTCTTGACTATAACCCAAGGTAATACAATATATTAAGTGTATAGAAAGGAGATTAATGAATATGTTAAGTACAGGAGAATTAGCTAAGAAAAACGGTATTAGTGTGAGAACTGTCCAATTCTACGATAAAAAAGGAATTTTAAAACCAAATCATATCAATGAAAAAGGATATAGATTTTATGACGAAGATGCTGAATTACGATTAAATTACATTATATTGTACAAGAATTTAGGATTTACTCTATCAGAAATTAAAATTTTACTTGATTCTAATGATTTTTCAAATTTAATAAATATATTAGATTCAAAGATAAAGACTTATCAAGATGAAATTAACTTAATGGGAGATAATGTGAACAAACTTAATTTAGCTTTAGAGATTATTAAAACGGAAAAGAATTTGCCGGTTAGTACAATACAAGAATTAGAAGTAATTTTGAAGAAAAAAGAAAAATATACAAAAATTACTGTAATTGCTAATATTTTATTGCTCTCATATATTGTATTTTTATTTACTATTTTTCCTATTTTTTTAAATCTTGGGGGAATATACACATTTTTTATTATAGTCATGGGGATTTTTCAATTGCTAGGTTTGGTCTACTTTCATTCAGCGTCTAATGCGTTTATCTGTCCTAAATGTGGAAAAAAGTTTTATATTTCTTTTTTTAAAGATTTAGTTTCTCTTAATGGTGGAAAAAAAGGTAAAAAATTAAGATGTCCATATTGTGAATATAAAGGATATTTCAAGGAAACTTTTAGAGATTAGCTAATTGTTTAATTAAATATTTTACTTTAAAATTGAATAGTATTAATTGTTTGATGTCGTCGTCACACTAGTGTGATGACGATTTTTTTATTTGGATCATCATTTATTATTAGAATTAGATTATAAAAAATAAAATAATGAATCATATCATGATTAAGATACTTTATAAAAGTGAAATATCTTATCATTGATGAGTTTTCATTCATATTAACCATACAAAAACAAAAAAGCAACATTTGAAATGAATTGTATAGTATATGCCTGAAATTTGTTGTATCACATTAGAATATGGTTAGATCATGTAGAGATTAAGTAAGAAATCATTAATGAAAATGATATTTGATAAAATAGTTTGATTTTAATATGTAATATAAGTAAAAAATGGAAATTAAGCTAGAACAAGAAAAAGATTAATAAAATAAAGTCATTAGAGGTATAAGTATAGTAATAAATTTTATTATCACATTATATTGATGAAGTTATCTTATGATTGAAACAGTATTTTTTCATAAAATATTCAGTGATGATATATTATTAAGTTATTTAGTCAAAAAAGTCGTATTTTAGACTATAAATTTCTTATATTAGGCAATATATATGTTTCTTTTTATAAAAGTAATATATTCTGTATCTAGATGGAAGGTGATATTTTAAATGAATCCAGAAATACTAAATACTAATATAATTTTAAAACAATTAGAGTTGACAAATGATCAATATATATGTGATGAAATGAGTATTACAAATGAGAAGTTTTCCATTAATGGAATATATAATTTACATGTATTTCCTGATTATTCATTGTTATTGCATAATGGTATAAGCTATATGAAATTAAATTCTACTGCAACAAAAATGCTTATCAGGATAAACAAAGGATATGATGTTAATCATCTTTTTGAAGAATTTAATATTGATTTAGATATTATAATTCGTTTTATTGAGAGGTTAATTAATTATAGGGTGATAGAAAAAAGAATTAGTAATTCATCAATTTATATTACAGGTGATTTTAAAGAATATTATCCATTACATTGCTCTATTGAAATTACCAGCAAATGCAATTTAAGATGTAAACATTGTTATATGGAAGCTGATAATTTAAATTATAATCAATTGGATTTAAATACAATAAAAAAAATTTTGTCAGACTTTAAAAATAAAGTGAAGACTATTACTTTAACTGGTGGTGATCCATTGTGTCATCCCAATATTAAAGAAATTATAAGATTCGCCAAACATAGTGGATTTAAGGTAAGACTGAATACATCCGGATATCTCCTTGATGAAAAATTCGTTATTTTTTTAAAAAAAGAACGCATTGATAGTGTGAAGCTAAGTTTAGATGGGGCATCAGCCAGTACACATAACTATTTAAGAAATTCAAATTTAGCATTTGATAGAGTTATAAAAAGTATGAAATTACTAAATCATTTTGGTGTTTCTTATTCGATTGGAACAGTAGTAGGGGATTTTAATATAAATGATATTGATGAAATTATCAAATTAGCAAAAAGTAATAATGCTAAAAAAGTAGGTGTTGGAATAATACAACCACTTGGAAGAGCTTATGCCAATAATCCTGATTTATTAATATCTAATAATTATAATTTTTTATACAAAATCGACAGTATACTTAGAAAATATAGAGGATTTGTTACCTTTGATGAAGATGGAAATTGGTGTGATTTTATTGAAAAAGATCAATTTAATATTACTTCTTATTTTAGTTATAAAAAATATATTAGTTTAATGAGTTGTGATGGTTGTGGAGCAGGTTCAAAAATTCTTTTTATTGATTCATCAGGAAATATAAAACCATGTATGATGAGTAATATTATTCTTGGCAATATATTGCAACAAAATAAGATTAGAGAAAATATAAAGAAATTATTAAAAGTTAGTACTCCAGAAGAACAAATTTGCTTAGATTGTAAGAATCTTTTCAGGTGTATAAACTGTGTTGCTAGGGCAAGTTTATATCATAAGGATGTGGAACAGTGTAACTGGTACAAAGATAATTATAATTTATTAAACTGTTTTCAAAAGAGGTAAGAGATGGAAAAGAATTATATAATAAGAATTCCCAACGAAGATATGGGATACGATGATTATGGTTTGTATAAAACCCAAAAATTGCAAAATGAAGATAAAACAATATTAAAAAATTTGATTTACATTAATAAAGAAATAATTAAAGAAATTATTGTTTATTTAGATAAATCAACTGGTTATTGCAGTTCGATAATAAATAGGTATGTTAATGGGATTAAAATCACCTTGATTGCAAAAAGAAAAGATAATCTATTAACACTTGAAGTGAATAACGGTAAAAACTCATACATAAAGAGAATAAATTTTACTGGAAAAATTGTAGACATATATCAGTTAGTTGATTATATATCATCCTTAGATTTGCAAAATATTTCTACAGAAAATATAACTATTTTAGACTTAGAAAACGGATTAATTACATATTGTTCAATACAAATAAAAAAATGTAATCAAAATTACTTTATGCTGTATTTAGTAAACGATGAAGAAGTATATTTGGTTTTTGAGATTCAATTTGTTAAAGAACATGAATATAGCATAAAAAGAATGATTACATCAGGTTATATTTTAAATGTGATTTAGGTTTTAAATGAAATTATTTCATTTAAAATAAATAAATTTAAAGAAAGGAGAAAGTACTATGAGCGAAAATTTTGATAGCAATAAAAATCAAAATTACTATGAAGAACCTTCAGTAGTGTATGTTGGTGATACTAATCAATCAGCAAATGCTAGAAGTCTAATTAAAGCAGGTTATGCAATATTAGTAGCTGCTGCAGCCGTTGCTGTTGCTGCTGGGGGTGGTCTTTGGGTATATGGTGCAGCATGGTTATGGTGCGATCCATATTGGTAATTTAAATTCTTAAATAGAGCGGCTCATTATATATATGAGACCGTTCTTTATAATTGTTTAAGGAGGAGAATAACGTGGAGTTTAATAAAAAAATAAATAATAGCATTGAGATAAAATTATTACAAGAACAAGATACTAGAAAAGTTATAGAATTTATTAACAAATATAAAATTAATAATAAAATAAATATTTCCAATGATATTTATATAAATGATCAGTTGTTAAATTCGGAAGAATATAATGAGGTGAATATAAGAGCCAATATTTATGAATATTATGAAGAATTTATGTCGATAGAAATAGATAATCAAATTAAATTATTAGTAGCTATGTCAATAAATAAAAACAATAAAAGTAAGGCATTAAATTTAAATTTAATTTGTGGAGATAATTCATATCTAATCTATTTAAAAGATTTGATTGATTTTGCAGAAGAAGTATTATCAGAATATTGCATTATTGAACCAACAAAAATAGTTACAAATCTCTTAAATAATAATCAATATTATAGTAAATGGTACGATGTTTTAATTAAAGGTGGTTTTATAATTTTAAAGATTAGAGAAAATGAAAAAGGATATGGTAAAACCGTTACTACATTACAAAGACAATTTAAAAGGAGAGAAAAATGATTATGAATAAGCAATATATTGATCATAGCGATATTATTAAAGGACCATTTCAATTATCTATTGATATTACAAACAATTGTAATTATAGATGTTTACATTGCTATAACTTTAGCGGAGAAAATAATTGTGTTCAAAATGAGTTGACTGATGAAGAGTTTATGTCCTTGATTGATGATGTTGCTAAAATGAAACCACTAAGTGTATGTTTATGTGGGGGGGAACCACTTTTAAGAAAAGAATTGCTTTTTAAATCTATAAATAAGTTAGCTAGTGCAGGAATTGATGTAGCTTTTGTATCAAACGGATTTTATCTTACAAAAGATATAGTAAAAAAAATAAAAAAAGCAGGATTATCAAGAATACAACTTAGTTTAGACGGATTAAAGGGATCTCACGATAAGTTGCGCGGGTTTGATGGTGCATATGAAAAAGTATTAATTGCTTTAAAAAATCTTAAAGATGAAAATATTAACACTGGAATTGCTTTTACACCAACAAAATGGAATATTGAAGATTTTGAAGAAATTGTAAAAATATGCGATAAATATAAAGTTAACGAATTAAGATTACAGCGTACGATGCCTATTGGAAGAGGAAGCGAAAATGATATTGTTCCTGATGAGGTACAATATAGAAAGCTTAAAAAGAAATTTCATAGATTAAAAAGTGAATATACAAAATTAAGATTTGAGTGGGGCGATGCTGTCGACCATTTGATACGTTTTCCTAAATATAATAAGATGTGCTGTCCGTTTATATCTATAAAAGCAAACGGTAACATAGTACCAAGTATGTATCTGCCTGTATCCGTTGGAAATGTAAAAAGACATTCGTTACTAGAATATTGGGATCAAGGATTAGGTCGTGTGTGGTCGAATCAGTTTTTACAAAATGTTGCTTCAAATATTTTGTGTATGAATGAGTTAAATTTAATTCAAACAAATTTACCAAGAAATTTTAAAGAAGAAGATTTAGATATGGATATTTTATAGAAAGGATGATTGTATGTTAACTAATAATGATATCCTAAACATGAAACCAACACTTATTAAAGAAAAAATAATATATTGTAGAGAAGAAAAAGGAGGATACTTCTCTTATAGATTTAATACACCAGCATTAGAAAATGAAATCATAGTAAATTCAGTATGTGTTACAATTATCAATATGTGTAATGGCATTAATTCTGTGAATGATATTGTTAATTATATTGTCAATAAATACAATGTTGATAGAGAAAAAATATTAAAAGATGTATTGCATACATTAAATCAATTTACAGTATTCCAATTGATTAAATGGGATAATAATCCATTTAAAAGAAAAATTAAACAAAAAATTAGTAATAATTACTCTATAAATTTAATAGATTTTATACGAATAAATGAATGTATTGACTTTTTTAAATTAGATACTACTCAATTCGATTATATTAATCCATATTTGGATGATAGATTTATTTATGATTCAAATTTATTAAATACTGGTGAACTAACCAAATCACAATATATTTATACTTTAGAAGAAGAAAATAAATTACTAGGAGTATTAATATGTGCGATAAACCCTAAGTCGACTGTGACTAGCGTATTAGCAGTGGCTTTTGATAGTAATGTCGATTCAAATATCAAAAAAATATTTTTTGATACAGCAATTGAAACTACAACAACTATTTCAGAAAAAAGAATAACAAAATATAGAGTATATCTTATTGAAGGAGAAAATTTTCCTAATACTTCATTACCATTTAGAAAAGAGATTGTTTTAAATGATGAATTGGGTTTTGGCATAAATCTGGAAGAATATAATTATAACTTGTATGATTAATAAAGATAATGTTATAGGGCCAATGTATGTAGTTTTAAATATTACTAATAAGTGTAATTTAAAATGTTTACATTGTTTTAATGGGAGCCCTGAATATTCTGAAAGTTTTGAATTAAGTGACATGCCTGATAATCTAATTTTAAAGATCATAGACGATTTAATTGATTTAAGAGTAGCTAATGTATGTTTCTCAGGTGGAGAACCATTTATGAGAAAAAAATTATTATTCAAATGCTTATATAAGTTAAGCATTTCAGGAATAAGAACATCAATAGTTACCAATGGTACTTTGATAAATAAGTATAATGCAGAATTATTAAAAGTATTAGGTGTTAAAGAAGTCCAAATAAGTATAGATGGGAGTTGTGCAGATTTTCATGAAAGGATGAGAAATGTTAAAGGATGCTTTGAAAAAGCAGTTAAAGCTATAAAATATTTAAAAATGTATGGTATAACTACTTCAGTATCACTAACAACAAATAAGTGGAATATTTATGATATTGATAAAGTTTGTGAACTAGTGCAACAGCTATCAATAAAAAATTTAAATATTCGGCCTTTGCTTATTTTAGGTGAGGCTAAAAAGAATGAACTTATTTCCCCAAAGACAAAGGAATATAGATATCTGGCACAAACAGTTAAGAGATTGCAAGAAAAAATGTATAATCTTAAAATTGAAATAAATGATCCAATTAATCACATATATTACTATAGAAAAGCAAATATAAATACAGTAATAGAAATTCAAAATAATGGATATGTTTATTTATCATACTGTATACCAAAATCGCTTTGCGATTTGAAATATACTAATTTAAAAGATGCATGGCATAAATATTTAAAAAATGGATGGAAAATAAAAGAGATATCTAGTATAGCTAATTCAATATATTGTTTAGATGATTTAAAAAAAATTAAGGTATAGCGAGGAATTGGTATGGACATATATCATTTAGTCAAAATTCATTTTAAACAAAATTTATTTTTATTAATCATATTTATATTTATTACATTTTGTTTAACTATATTGAATGTTATTGCACCTTATATTTCTGGGAGTTTTATTGATGCTTTATTATCTAATCCTGCAATAGATTTAATATATAGCTATACGTTGTTATATCTAATATTAGCTATTTTTCAAATAACCATTTCATATTTTTTCTCTATAATTTCTACCAAATTACAATGTAAAATGAATTACGAATTTAATAAGAGAGTAATTGAACATTTTCAAAGAATATCTATGCAGTTTATTGAAAAACAAAATCATGCATATATGACGCAAAGAATTTATTCGGATTGCAACATTCTAATTAATTTTTGTATATCTTTATTAAATGGAATATTAGCAAATTCAGCTACTTTTATTATTTCTTTTATAATTATTGTAAAGATAAATGTTAATATAAGTATGTTTGTTTTAGGATTAATTCTAGTATATATTGTATTATATTTTCTTTTGAAAAAACCTATAGCAAATGTAAAATATTTATTTAAAGAATCTCAAGCTAACTATGTAGCTTCTTTACAAGAACAGTTAACAAAAATAAAATTAATAAAAGTATATAATTTGTTTTCTTTATTTTCGAAAAAGTTTCTAGATGCTTTTAATAATTTATTATCAATATCAATAAAAAATACAAGACTTAATTTCATTTTTCAAAGTTCTGAATCTATAATCACGTTTATTTCTCAAATAGTTTTATTTTTATTTGGTGGCTTTCAAATTTTAGAAGGAAACCTCACTATTGGATCATTTACTATATTGTCATCATATTTCAGCAATTTAATTACAAGTACTAAATATTTTATCAATTTAGGTAACCAGTATATTGAAAATCAAGTGTCTGCTTTAAGAATACTTGAAATATTAAATATGAGAGTAGAAAAAAATGGAAGTAAAACGCTTGAGAAAGTATCTAAAATTGAATTTAAAAACGTATCTTTTAGGTATGATAATATAGATGTTTTAAAAAACGTCAATTACATATTTGAAAGTGGCAAAGTTTATCAAATTGTTGGTCCTAATGGTGCAGGTAAATCAACTTTAATTAATCTTATTATTGGATTATATCCAGATATGTATAAAGGAGATATCTTTTTTAATGATATAAATATAAAAGAGATAGATATCATGAATCTTAGAACAAATAATTTAAGTATAATACTTCAGGACGATCTAATTTTTAATGGTACATTGATTGAAAATATATTCTTTAATATGGAAGATTATAGTAATGAAATTATGAATAATGATAATAAAATGTTTACTCTCGAATATTTGGACGAAGAAAAATCTTCTTATATTATAAATGAGAATTTATCAAATGTTTCTGGCGGTGAAAAAAAGAAAATTTGCTTAATTAGGGGATTGGTAAAAAATGCAGATGTATATATTTTTGACGAACCTACCAATTCTCTTGATATGAAAAGTAAAGAATTATTATTATCTGAAATAAATAAAATAAAAAAAGATAAGATAATAATTTTGATAACTCATGATCATATATTTGACAAAATTATAGATAAAAAAATTACTTTATCTTGCTTATAATACTTTAAAAGTATAAATTCTGTTTTTATTATGGTATAAAAAGTAACAAGTTAGGTTTATTTGTAATTTTAATTTGCAAAAAATTTAAATATATCATCACAATATTGCTAATATATAATTATAGAAATAACGTTTTGAGAAGTTGATTTTGTTCAGCTTCTTTTTGAATAGATAATTTGTCATTACAAATGCAACACAATACAAAAAGACGCATAGAAATTACTATGTTAAAGTGTAAGTATCCAAACATAAAGATTTTGGCATGTAAGTTAGAACAATTACAAAAGCTTTACATCGTTGACTAATTACCATATCAAGAAAGATAAATAGAAATAAAGTTGAAACTGGCAGCAGAGGATGATTTTACGTATACTGTCTAAACAAAGCACAGGATTATATATATTAAGAAGGAATTTCTGTACTTTCGACTTCTACCATTTATAGGATGATTCATAGAAAACAAATCAAGAAAATAACAATGAAGCATTTAAGGAGAAAAGATCATTTAAAACGAAAACGCAAAATAAAAAGGTGCATTTAATTTATTAATCATTTGTGACACTATTTATCTAAAGATACTGTAGAAATTTATAGACTTCTATAGAAGTCTATTAAACTCTATAAAACTCTATGATATCGAGTATAATTATTGGAGGTGTTATGATGGAAGATAATGTTAAAAAAACAAAACATGAGTTAAATATTTTAAAACGGAAACAATTAATTACTGATTTCAATAATAGTGATATGATATTGAGTGAATGGTGTGATTTAAATCATGTTGGTAAATCTACCTATTACAAATATCTTAGATTAATTAGAAACGATTTACTTAATGAGCAGTCCTCACCTGTAAAAATTGAATCAAAACGTTCATTTGTACCAGTTAATTCTGATGTATCTAAGAGCGAACCTCTTACCATCACAAAAGGAAATGTTCGAATTGAATTTAATCATCAAAGTGATTTAAACACAGTCATGAATATAATTAAGGCATTACTATGCTAGGAGATGTTTCTAAAGTTGAACATATCTATATAGCTGTAGGCTATACAGACATGAGAAAACAAAGTGATGGATTAGCGGCACTTGTTCAAACAGATTTCAATCTGGATCCATTTTCTAATTCCCTATTCTTGTTTTGTGGCAGAAACACAAGAATGATGAAGGCCTTAACATTTGCATTAATGATTTCACTTCCTTTCACCTCCCAACTAAGACGCATGTCTTAGTATGAGAGTACTAAAAAACTGATCACTTTTCGACTGATTTTTTCAATCAAGTGAATCAGTTTTAGATTAACATATACACTTTAAGATATTAATTTTATAAATTCCACTTTCCAGCACATCGGCATATATTAGGTTATTAACTACTACTTTCACTTATCTCCATATTATTACGCGTAGTTTGACGTACTCTTTTCTGTTTAACTGTATGGCTCTTGATACTAGTCCATTTTCCTGTATAATAGATTCAACTCTTTTTTCACTTACAATATCAGCCTAGTTTGTCAATTCTATTTTAACCTTTCGCAAACCGTTGTTATTTCAGCTATTTTAAAATATTTTTATTGCTAAAGCTGACAAATAATGATTATCAGATTTTTTCTTTTTAAATCTATAATGATGGGTTAATTTGATTGTTAATTAATCAAATTAATGATAAAATTATTTAAGAAAAGATAAATGAGAGTAGCTTCGAACATAATTAGATAAAATCTAAAATAATGATTTTATCTGGTTCTTATAAAATAAAAAATTGACCATTGACAATCTGGCAATCGATAAACAAAAAAGAAAACACAAAAACATTTGAAATTCAATAATTTTAAAAATTGTAATATATTGAAGTAATCCTGATATAAGCATCCAGATAAATGTTTGTCCCAATTATTATTGGCATGAAAAAATTATTTTTTTATAATACATCTTAATACTATGAGACTAAGAATGAGTATCTAAAGCAGATGATGGTATGATTACTATCAACAGAAAATTAATCAAATAAAAAATACATATTAGTAGTTGAATAGTTTTCAAGTTTAGAATGGTTTTTATGTTTACTTTTTTAAAAGAATAATATTCACGTTCAAAATTATAATTGTTTTTAGAAGGAATTACTTAAATAAAAACAATTATAAAAATCATAAAAAAAAACAAAATTATAAAATAGAAGTCGAATTAATTTAGAGGTGATGATGATGAAAATTAAATTATCCACATATATATTTTTTAATAGAAATAATGATGAAATGATAGTTTACAATTTAAAATTACATAATGTCTTTATAGTCAATGATTCAGCAGCTGATATAATACAGATTTTAAAAAAAGAAAACTTTTTAACGCTTGAAGAAATTAGAATACGCTTAATAGATAGTTATGATTATTTGGTGGATTTAAACGATCTTCAAGATTTTATCATAGAATTATATGATGAGGGTATAGTAGAAATACAAGGTCAAAATAAACTGTTTAATACTATAGATAAAGTATCAAATAATGGGAGTTATAGTGATATTGAAAGTTATTTTGAACAAAAACTAAGAACTAATAATATCTTATTTACTGCATTGATTGAATTAACATATAAATGTAATTTAAATTGTATTCATTGTTATGCACTTGGCAAATCTGATAATAAACACGAATTATCGACTTTAGAAATATACAAATTGTTGAAGGATTTGCGAGATGCAGGTGTCTTCAAATTAACATTGACTGGCGGAGAATTATTTACAAGAGATGATATTTTTGACATATTAGATTATACAATGAAATTAGGTTTTTTAGTTGATATTTTTACGAATGGAAATTTGTTAAATGAAGATAAAATTAGACGTCTTTCGAAAATGAATGTTCGAAGCATACAATGTAGCTTATATGGAGCAAGTAAAAGTATTCATGAAAAAATAACTGGTGTGAATGGATCATTTGCTAAAACAATAAATTGTCTCAAATTATGTAAAAAGTATGGTATACCAACAAATATTAAAACAGTTTTAATGAATTTGAATTATAGAGATTATGATTCTTTGGAAAAATTATCAAAAAAATTGGGTGCAACTTTTCAAACAAGCACTCTTCTAATTCCCCATTTAAGTGGTGATACAAATAATTTGTCCAATTCGATAAAAAATCGTACTCTTCTGAAAAATTTATTACAAAAAGATTTGTCTAGAGTAGGAAAGAAAAACTACTTTAATGAAAAAAAAGATAATGATTCAATATGCGGAATGGGAAAATCTGCATTAAGTATAGATCCTTTTGGAAATATTTATCCATGCAATGTTTTAAAATTTAAATTAGGGAATATTAAGACTAGTAACATCAAAGAGTTATGGTATAATTCAAAAAAATTAAACTACTTAAGAAATAGTACTCAATCAAATTTAGTAAAATGCAGAAATTGTTCAAAAAAAGAATATTGTTTTTACTGTCCAGGTGCTGCTTTAGCCTTTACTGGTTCAATGTTCGAACCATATGATGAGGCTTGTTTAATAGCAGATATAAAATCAAATTTAAATAAGGAGGAAAAAAAATGAAAACTAAGAAAAAAGAATTCAAAAAACCAAAAGTTCTCAAGAAAGGAAAATATATTGCTTCAGTTTCTTTGGGATGCGCAGTTACAAGTGAAAGTATTTGTGGAAGTAATATAGAAGTTGCATAATAATATGATGTAACTCAATGTTTAAAATGTTCCGTAAAATATATGTTCTATTTTTCAAATAAAAGTTACTCATAAAAGTACAGAGATTAGAATATATTAGTATTTAAATTCTAAAAGCAATAATTTATGGAACAAAAAACATTATTCTTACATCTGTGCATACTTGTATATGATAATGAAAGCTTTTGGTGAATTTGAAAAATTTCATGGTTATTTATCGAACAATTATTGTATGATTTGAAAAGTGAATCAAATATTTGATTCACTTTTTTGTTATATTAGACACAAGATATATCTAAGTGGTGAAAGTTCACTATAAGCGAGAGGAGATATGGATACTTTTTATACTTATTTAATAATCTGGATTGTCAACATGGACAATTCTACGAGAACGCCCTAAATTCAACTGGTGTCTTATAGCCAAGTGAGCCATGTATCCTCACATTGTTATACCAGTTTACATAATCAAATAATTTAAGTTCTAATTCCTCAAGACTTTCAAATCTTTTATTAAACGCAAACTCTGTTTTTATTATTTTATATGTTGCTTCTGCAACTGCATTATCATACGGACATCCTTTAGCACTTAATGACCTATTTATATTAAATGTTTTTAATGCTTTTTCAATATCTTCATTTTTGAATTCATTTCCACGATCGCTATGAAACAAATCAATTTTTCGTAAATCATATTTTATTGAATAGAGTGCTTTTTCTACTAACTTGGCATTTTTATTCTTACTAGCTGCATATCCTACAATCTCTCTGTTATACAAATCTAACATAAGACATATATAATTCCATTTACCACCTACATTAACATATGTCAGATCACTAACTACTACTTTCATTCTTTTTTCCTGATTAAAATTACGATTGAGTCTATTTTCTATATTATCATTATTACATGTTGAATGATGTACTTTATACTGTTTAACTGTATAGCTTGATACTAGGCCATTTTCCTGCATAATACGTCTAATTCTTCTTTTACTGACAATATGGCCTAGTTTAGCTAATTCTATTTTAATCTTTCTTGAACAGTAGTTGTTTTGACTGTTTTTAAATATTCTTTTTATTAAATCAGTTAAATAGTAATCATTGAATTTTTTTAAAATTCTTATTACGATTATAATATGATGATGATCTAGGTATATCTAATAATTTACATATCGCGCTGACAGGATATTTATCTGCACTGAAAATGATAATATTTATTTTCGTCTTATAATTAACGCTACCTACTTTAAAATATCATTTTCCATTCTTAAGCGTTGATTTTCTTTACAAAGTTTAATAAGTTCTTTTTCTTCTTTACTACGGTTATCATCTATATTAAATGAACCAGTAGAATTATATTTATTGATCCATGAAGATAAAGCAAAAAAGAGTTAATTCATATTCATGAATTAATTCAGCTCTTGGTTTACTACTGTTATATAATTCAACTATTTTTTGTTTAAATTCATCAGTATAGTTTCTTCTGTCTCTTGTCATTTCAGGTTACCTCACTTTTAATTTTCTTAATTGTAATGGTTCTTTTAACAACTGTCCAATTTAGTGTAAGCTATCTAACAGTTAACGTTTTTATATACACCATTTTAATTGGCGCTTACTTTAAAACATTCTAAGAAAGTGTACAACTGTAAAGAATTTAGATATTGGGAAGGCGATACGGTTGAATTTGGAAGAATTGTTAGTAAAAGAAAAAGTAAACATTGTTTTGTAACTTTAGCAGAACGGCATGTAACACCCACTATTATAAAGGCTTTGAAATAATTTCCTGATGAGCTAGTCAAAACAATTACATTTAATGAGGAAAGGAATTTGTGGATTACGATAAAATAGAGAAGAAATTAAATTGTAATATATATTTTTTTGATTCATATTGTGCGTGGTGGAAAGGAACAAATGAAAATACAAATGGAGTGCTCAGAGAGTTTTATCCCAAAGGTACGGATTTATCGAAAGTAGATAAAGATGAATTAGGAGAGTGTAAAATTCTGTATGAGTTGAGCCACATTCTCTTGCAATCTTACACACTTTTCTTGACAAACTTTGACAAACCCAAATATTGTATCTAATATCTATTTCCACTTGTGATTT
>OLQY01002001.1_pt1 | contig 14508 bp, 19 predicted proteins | sample 1672851 | NCBI WGS metagenome assembly OLQY01 (sample SAMEA3136730, study PRJEB25190) | human gut metagenome | reverse complement strand
CCAAATGGACTTTTTATTTTCTATCAAGTGTTCAATTTAATTTTACAATCGGCGATAAGATTAAAACTTATGGCTACCGTGAAATTATTTATCAGTATCTTGACCATTTTATTGAAGATGATAGCGAGAAGGTTAGACCAAATACAACTTTTGAAGAAATATATGCTTTTTATCAACTAGATCAGAATTTAAAAAATGAAGCATTAATTGACTTGCAACTATTTGAACAAACATTTAAAGCTACACTAATCGATGTAATAGAGTTGTACGTAGCGCAACTAAAAGCTAAAAAGTTCAACATATATCAAGAGCCCAGATTAAAACTTGAGGATCTTTTAAAGGAAAAATATGTTATGCAGACGGGAAGAGTAATCAGACGTGGTGAATTAAGAAGTAGAATTCGTCGAATTAAAGAAAATTATCTTGAACCGTTCGATGGATATAATTACTTGTACAGTAATGAAATTACCACATGGGTTCTAATAAAAGAAATGTCATTTGGCGTTGCTTGCAACTTTTTCTTTTTGTTGCACCATAAACAGCAAGCAATAATTTTAAAGCGAGTTTTTGAGAATGACTTGTCACTTGCTGATTTGGAAAAGGTCATCGAGTCCATGCGATATTTCAGGAATCGTGCCGCACACAATTATTCACTGCTGATAATAAAGAATAGTGATGATGAATTTTTATACAATACAGTGTACAAATCACTTTTACGTTTAAAAAATCAAGAACCGGCAAGACGTATGAAGAGCAATTTTAAAGATATTATCAATAAGTATTTGGAAGAATATCCTAAAGAAAAGAATTATTTGCCATCTTTAGATCTCTTAAATTAATATTGCATATCAAGTTTTTTTACACGTACCACAACGCCATTTTCTAATTTGCAAAGTTTTGCAAATTTTCCATTTTTGGAATTAAAGTAATATAAATACCCTGCATTACTAATACCGGCATTTATACGGTAGTAAGCATAGTAGGATGAATTGCCTTCTTTAAATAATCGCAATGTGTATGCTTCATAACGAACATCTTCAACTATTCTATTAATAAGCCTTTTATAGTTAGGGTCTGTTATTACTTTTTTACTGTTTTGGTCCTTTAATTTGTAGTTCTTCTTCTTTAGTTTTATACGAGCTTCGTTGTTTTGGGTAGATGAATCAAATAATATTGTCGGATCAACATCCACTGTTTTATTTTAAAAGGGGATGCCTTTTCTATCTTTTCATTAGAATATATCGAGTAGTATTTTGCTTTTTTTAATCTTTAAATCTTCAGCTTCAGATAAAGGGGATGAAGAAGTTTCATTTACTACTTGAATTTCAAATGTTTTTTTAGCAGTAACATTTGAATATACTTTGTATAAAGCAAGTGCTGTTTTACTGACACGAAAAATATAGCTCCTAATATAGACAATAAAATGATTTGTACTTTTTTGCTCATGTTTTTATCCCTTTACGTTTTTGAACAAATTATAGCAGTATTGTTTTATATGGTATCTTTCGTCTATAAAATCTTAAAGTACTAAAATATAGAAAGTACGTCTTAATATTTACTCAAAATCTTCTTTATCTTCTGGGTATAGCGACTTTTTAACTTCTCCGGATAAATAATCTTAGCTTCAGCTCCCAAACCGATAATGTAGTCTACCAGATAATCCAATTCACTTGGATTACATGCTCCGGTCAAAAATATATTGTCATTTTTCTCTTCGATTTTCATCGTAGGATAGAGGTTAGGGGATGCCTTCTCTTTTCCTAATTTTGTTAGTTCACAAGAGTAGGGAATAGAATAGCATTTTTGATAAAAATGGCTATAAAGTGCATCTAACTCATATTTACTTTTACCAGTTTTATCAGTAATCTCACAAAAACTAATTTGATCGCATCTAGTGATGAGCCATTTCTTTTGGTCAAGATTATAAAGATTGCTAAACCAATTTCCTTGCTGGTAAAAGACATCGCGTACTTGCACTAATTCTGCATTTTTGAAGTATTGCTCTGATATCATTTTCAACACGATATTTTCACTAGCTGCCTTAATCAAAAGCTTAAAATATTTAGCATTATGTAAAGTAGGTTACTGGTGATATGAAACTACTTTTTGCTGAGTTTTAATGTCATCTTGGCGATTCTTAGGTAAGGACTTCATCAACTTATGTGATATTTGCTGATAAGCATTACTAAAGGGAGTAGTAGTCATCTTATTTAAAGCTTTTAATGCAAAAAAGATGGCGTTAATCTCTTCCAAGTTAAAATTAATCGGCACCCATAATTTGTTTTTAGTTAAATGATATGCGCCATAGCGACCTTTTTCTACATAAAAATTAAGGCCGATTTGTTCAAGATTGGCAATATCACGTAGGGCAGTTCGCTCAGAAATATTAAATTCATCTTCAAGCTCTTTAAGATGGAATTGGTCACGGTAACTGAGATAAATTAGCTCTTTATTTAAACGTTCACTTTTTTTCATAATTATTAATCAATCCTGTCAAAAAATGTCGGTATTAAGTTATACAATATTATTAAAGCGAAAGAGTCGAAAAGAAGATAAATTATGGAATTTTTGAACGATCAAATCACTAATACCGATTTCTTAGAATTTGTCACAGATTTTATTCATAATGTCTTTGTATCAACAGTCAATGAAGACGGCCATCCATTTGCTCAAGTTTGCGATGCACTTTATCACGATAATAACAAACTATATATCATGACTAAAAAGGGCAATGATCTTTATAACTGCATTGAGCACGCTCCAGAATTAGTCATTACTGCTTCTAAGGGTGAAGGCACAATGGATAGCGTGGGTATCGCAATAAACGGTAAGGCTTACGATGCGGATCATAAATACCAAGAAAAAATTTTAGCCAAGAAAATCTATGCAGGACATCTCGAAGAAGCTAAAGAATACATGCACACGATCGAAATTATGCCTGAAGTTGGTTCAATTTATGACATCCGCATTAAGCCAATTTATCAAAGAAAGTTTGAGTTTTAAAATTCTTATAGACTAAGGATTAATTTGATTCTTAGTTTTTTTTATGCACTAGAGCTCAATCATGATCAGATTGAATTCAATCATTTAGCTAATAATATTTTTGATGATCAAGATCGCGTTGAAGAAAGTGAAAACAAGATCACCAGTACCTTGCAAGCTGGTTTAAGTAGTTTTTATGAATAATTAGATCAATTAAAATTGTCGGATTTATTAAAAGACGATGCCTATCAAAATGGCCGCATCGATTGGAATGCACGAGGTTAATGCATCAATTATCAGTTGTTTTTGCAACTGTTTTATTTATTTTTTATAAAAAAGCATAAACATTAAGCCTACAAGAATTGCACTAAAAAAACGTCAATTGATGAAGTAAACCGTAAAAGTTAGATACTTTTGCGGTTTTTTTAATTCAAGCAATAACCTTTTAAATTTAATAACTTTTATAAAAAGACTTATAATTGAGTTAAATATAAGTAATAGTTTTAGAAGGCAGGGATTTATATGTGGCAGTCGATTGTTTTCGGAATTATTCTAATAGTGCTTGGTTTGATCGAAGTTCGTTCAACCCTTCATTTTGCTCGATATAATACAAAACGTAAAAAAGTTATTAATGACTCTTTGATTATTTACTCTGGTATAGCTTTTGGCATTTTATTTATTATTTTTGGCTTGAGTATGATTTTGGGCACAACGATAATCACACATTTCAGTCACACCGCTTATGTGGTTATTGGTATTTGCTTGATCATTATTTCAATTTTGGTGTTTGTCCGTGGACGTAAAATTAGTAATAGCCTTAAAAAAGAAGGCGAGACCCACTTCCAAGCAATGCATGCTTATTGGATCGCAGCACTTGTTTTAATTAGTGGGATTGTTAGTTTATTTAGATAAAAAAGAAAGTCAGAGCATTCAAAAACTGTTCTGACTTTTTCTTTGCAAAAAATTAATAACCACCAAGCCAAAAAATGATCTCTCAAAAAAATAATTAAATAATTTTCGTTTGCTAATATAAAACATGTTTTTCTTATCTTTTTAAAAGTTTTTCTCGACAGCGTTTATTTGCACTTGAGGATAAAAATAACGTCAATTCTTCATAAATGTGAAAGCGGTATAAATGCTTTAATAACAGTATTTTAAGCCGTTGATTGCACCCAAAAATAGTGCTAATTTAGTGCTGATCAGAAATGAAGAAGAACGAGAGGAAAACAAAATGACTAAAATTTATACAGATTACTTCCTTGATGAAGAAGACTTTGACAAAAATCATTTTCACTACAAAAAGCTCAGCATCCCTGATGGTGTTGAAGCTAAGCCTTTAGCAGTGCCACCTGTATTGAAGCCAGATAAAGTATCAGGCAACGATGTTTGGTACACGATTGAATCAATTGAAAGTAAGGTTCAATTGCTGCCAGGTAAAGCAACTAAGACCTGGGGTTACAATGCACCTATTCTTGGTAAAACAATGGTTTTAAAGAGAGGGCAACATGTTCACGTTAAACTAAAGAACAGTTTGCCAGAACTTACTACTTATCACTGGCACGGCATGGAAGTCCCAGGTCCAATCACAGATGGTGGTTGCCACGCACCAGTATATCCAGGTGAAGAAAAAGAGATTGAATTCACTGTTAACCAACCAGCAGCTTTAACTTGGCTTCACGCTCATCCATGTCCATCAACTGCCGCTCAAGTTTGGATGGGCTTAGCAATGGGAGTGGTTGTTACAGATGACCAAGAAGCAAAGTTGCCAATTCCAAAGAACTATGGTGTTGATGAGTTCCCAGTAATTCTGCAAGATCGTACTTACCACAAAGATAACCAACTAGATTATCGTGCTGATTATGATGCAATGGGCATCTTGGGTGAAACTCCATTGATCAATGGTACGATTCGTCCTTATATTAATGTCACTACCCAAAAGGTAAGATTATTATTCTTAGGTGGATCAAATAGACGTGAATGGCGTTTGCACTTTGACGATGATATTGTAATGACACAAATTGCTGGGGATGATTCCTTCTTGCCACATCCAATTAAAATGACTAAGATCATGGTTACGCCTGGTGAAAGACTTCAAGTGGTAGTTGACTTCTCAGGCTATCATGAAGGTGATGTCGTAAATCTTTATACTGATGACTTTAAACTCATTGAATTTAGAATTCATCATTTTGAAAAAGACGATTCTGTCATTCCCAACACTTTGTTTGAACCCAAATTACCAGAAGTCGATCCAGATTTGCCTGTTCGCAAAGTTACCATGGATGAACACAACATGATGAATAACAAGCAATTTTCAATGCAAAGAATCGATATGAAGCAAAAGGTAGGGCAAGCTGAATACTGGGATGTAACTAACACTAATACTAAGGAACATGGTATGATTCACCCATTCCACATTCATGGCACCCACTTCACAGTTGTTTCAAGAAATGGACATGAACCATTTCCAAATGAATATGGTTATAAGGACACTATTCCAGTTCGTCCTGGTGAAACGGTTCGCTTAAGAGTCGAATTTCCATTTCTTGGTGTGTTCATGTATCACTGCCACATCATTGAACATGAAGATGCCGGCATGATGGCGCAAATTGAAATCTTTGATTCAGATCATCCTAAGAAATACCACTTAATGGATATGGAAACTTTGACTAAAGCCTTCGCGGAAGAAAAAGGCATTAAGCCAGAGGATGTTTGGATGCCAGGTATGGATACCGAAGGCTGTGGTATGGATGATGCAACAACGGGGGCTAGTCAAAAATGATGAATGATAATATTTGGGTAAAATTGTTTTTCGTGATTTTATATGCCGCGATGGCATATTTAACTTTCACAGGCAATATGATGATGGGGATGTATTTGATGGCTGGAGGGATGCTATTATCAGCTCTCTTGTCGTTAGTTAGTTCACTTGTTAAATCTAAGAAATAAAAAGGTTGATAGTTAAAATAATAGAAAAGGCATAATTCTTAAAAATGTAAGAATTATGCCTTTTTCTATATAGCAATGGTAAAGAAATAATATAGCTCATTTCTTTACTTTGTCTATTATACAAAATAAAAGTAAGGAGTTGATATTATGACTATGGAAAAAGAAAAGATAAGTCAAGTAAACTTTAAAATGCCAGAGAAAGATAAGAAAGAAGTAACTGCTATATTTAAATATTATGGTTTGGACTTAAGCACAGGAATTAAAATGTATTTGAAAGAAGTTCAGCATACAAAGAGTATTCCTTTAACTTTAAAGCCAGTGACGGAATTAGATAGAGCTATAGCAGAGGCAGATCGTGGTGACTTTGCAGGCGAGTTTGATTCACTTGAAGATTTTAATAAGGCTTTTGATAAGGAAATAAAGAATGAAAATTAAATACACTCCATCATTTATTCAATCTGCTAAAAGATACAGTAAGAAAAATTATCCAATGGATGAAGTGAAGAAATGTGTTGTAGCAATTGTCAAGAATGATAAAAAGTTTCTTGTAAAGCATAAAGATCATTCTTTATCAAAAATGTTAGAGAATTACATATAGACAGGCAATATAACGATGATTGGTTAATGTATTACCGATTTAATAAAAAAACAAAGCAACTTGAACTTATTTTACTAGATATTGGAAATCATCAGAAGAGTAAAAAAATTCTTCGCTAAAACATTTTATAATTAACCAAGAATAGCTAGAGCAACACAGCTCTAGCTATTTTACATAATAATTAATATTGTAATTTATATTTGATAAACAAATATCTTAAAATCATCAAAATCCATAAGTGAGCAGGGTAGATGATATAGAGTAAAATATTTGGTAATCCAACTCTTTTTACCACGTTGACCATTATAAAGCCAAATAAATGGTAATACAGAGATCATCATCCATTCGCTATCAAAAGTTAATGCAGAGTATAAACCTGTTTTGGTTTGAATTCCTGTCATCACGGCTTTAATGAATAAGAGCAAACACCAAACGAAGATGCCGATTGATTGAGCCGTAGGCTTGTTATAGCCAAAGTAGAAGATGAGTAGAACCGGCCACAGGTAAACGCCGCCTTCAAAGATTAAACTAGCTGCTAGTAGGACGATCGCTAGGATTAAGTAATAGATCTTGTGCTTATTTTCTCTGAATAATTCAAGCAACCACATTACTCCAAGGTACAGAGCTAATGTTTACCAAAATATTATTTCCTTCGAGAATCGAATAAATCGTCATTTTGTGGGTTACTGGATCAACATTATGAAAGGCCAAGTTGATAATTATTTCACCAGCCCAGGTAATCGCTGCAGCTTCAAGTATTCTAATCAGGTATCTCTTTCGACTTGATGTGTGAGAATCCCTCGACTAACATGTAAACGAATAGTGGTGTGACAAAGCGGGCAATCAAGCTAAACCATGCGGGCCACACACCTAAGAAGAGGTAAGAATAAATATGATCAAAGATCATGAAAAAAACTGCGATCAGCTTTAATTGATTGCCATCAAGACTAAAATTTTGTTTTCTCATAAGACTCCCTTTCTCAAATGATTTTAAATTATACTAGATAAAATATAGTAATAGCAATATGCAAATAATATTTTAAGACACTTAAATAATTTTTACTAATTGTGTTGACAATTAGTAAGCAGAGAACTACACTTACTTATGGTTAATAGCTTACTTATTAAAAGTGTTCGGGAAAGGAGTACAAACATGTTGAATTTAACTGCTAACAATCAAGTTGTTAATGTATGTTGTCAATGCTGTCAACTTTCTTTGTCATGCAGAAAATTCAGCATACCGTACTTCAATAATTAATAACGCTATATTCTTGTAATTAGTAATTAAAGACCTACGATCTAAGCTGAATTTAGATTTCGTAGGTCTTTTTGTATTGTTTGGAGGTTTTTTAATGAATTGGAATGTTATCCAGCAGGCAATGCCTGTGTTTATGGCCGGGTTCAGGTTAACACTTTGGCTATCATTAGTCGGAATCATCGGTTCAATCATAGTGGGAATTATCGCCAGTCTATTTCAATATTTTAAGGTGTCAGTTTTAAGTCAGATATCTACGGCTTATGTAGAACTCGCTAGAAACACGCCATTGTTGATACAACTATTTTTCTTGTATTATGCTTTTCCAATTTTGGGTTTGAAGATGTCCGCAGAAGTTTGCGGCATTATCGGATTAATCTTTTTAGGTGGAGCATATATGGCAGAAGGTTTTACCGGTGGCTTTAATGGTGTGACTAAGAGTCAAATTAACAGCGGCAAAGCATTAGGCATGAATCGCTTGCAACTAGCTAGATACGTCGTTTTCCCACAAGGTCTGGCACTCAGCGTACCTGCACTAGCTGCCAACATTATCTTTTTAATTAAAGAGACCTCAATCTTCTCAGTAATTGCAATTCCAGAGTTGACTAACACAGCGATGGACTTGATCGGGATGTATTACCGTTCCAATGAATACTTATTCATGCTGGTAGTCGCATATGCAATTATTTTAATTCCATTAATTTTGATTTTGAATTGGTTAGAAAAGAGAGTTCGTTATGGTGCATTCGGGAATTAATGTTTTATTTGAGGGAACCAATCTGGCGCGACTATTTGCTGGATTGTGGGCATCAATTTGGATTGCTGTCGTTTCATTGCTTATTGGTTTAGCCCTAGGAACCATCTTCGGTATTCTGCGTACGATGCATAATAAAGTTGTTCGTTTTATTTTGCGACTATACCTTGAATTCTTCAGAATAGTTCCAACTATCGTTCTGCTTTACTTGGTTTATTACATTTTGCCAAGAACATTTCATGTTAACTGGTCCGCAACCTGGATGGCAGTTCTAGCATTTTCATTATGGGTGGCAGCTGAATTCAGTGATATCGTTCGCGGAGCACTTGAATCAGTACCAAAGAGTCAACGTGAATCAGGACTTGCACTTGGCTTAAGTAATCTTCAACTATTTAGGTATGTTTTATTGCCACAAGCAGTTAAATTAGAGCTTCCAGCAACGATTAATTTGGCAACTCGTGTCATTAAGACGACCTCACTTTTGATGGTGATCAATATTATGGAAGTAATTAATGTGGGCCAGCAGATTATCGAAGCTAACAATCAGAAGTACCCAACAGGCGTCTTTTGGATTTATGGTTTCATCTTCATTTTGTATTTCATTTTAGATTATCCATTATCAGCTTGGGCAAAGCGTTTAACAGCAAATAGAGATTAGGTGTAATTATGACAGAAGAAATTTTAAAGGTAGAACATTTAGATAAATATTACGGTAATTGGCAAGCCTTACATGATATCAACTTTAATCTTAAAAAAGGTGAGGTGCTAACTCTTCTTGGACCGTCTGGTTCAGGTAAAAGTACGCTGCTCCGCACTTTGAATGGACTAGAGGATTATCAAAAGGGCAGTATCTATTTCCACGATAAGAAGATCGATCCAACTACTAAAGAGTGGCAATTGCTTAGACAAAAGATCGGCATGGTTTTCCAGAGCTATGATCTTTTCCCTAACTTAACGGTGATGGAAAACATTTTGCTTGCTCCAGTTAAGGTGCAAAAGCGACAGGAAGATGAGGTTAGAAAGCAGGCTGAGGAGTTGCTTGAGCGGGTAGGGATGCAAGATTATGAAAATTCCTATCCAAGAGAATTATCCGGTGGTCAAAAGCAAAGAGTTGCGATCGTTAGAGCGATGGCCATGAATCCTGAGATTTTGCTTTTGGATGAAATCACTGCATCCCTCGACCCCGAAATGGTTCGCGGTGTGCAAGAAATCGTCGAGCATTTATCAAACCGAGACCATATGACCATGATCGTCGTTACTCACCAAATGAATTTTGCTGAGAAAATTGCGGATGAAGTGCTCTTCCTTGAAGATGGCAGGATTCTTGAAGATACACCGGGAAAAGATTTCTTCAAGAATCCACAAACAGCGCGTGCGCGTGAGTTCTTAGATAGTATGGACTTCTAATGGAGGACGCAAATGAAAGATAAGAATATTTTTAATTGGATCATTAGCGTTCTAGCCATCATTTTAGTCGTCGTTTCTGCTTATTTTGGCTTTACGCAAAAAGGACTAAATAGTGGTACTTTAGCTAGTCGCTGGAGTAGTCAAAATGGTGTTTCTGAAATCAAACGTCGTGGTTATATCAGAGTGGCCGTTTTTGGCGACCTGCCACCATATGGTTGGGTTAATTCCGACGGTAAGCGTGTAGGTTACGATGTCTACTTGGCTCGCCGTATGGCTAAGGACTTAGGCGTAAAAATCAGATTTGTCCAGGTTAACGCCAACAACCGTGTAGATACCTTGAATTCAAATAAAGCTGATATCGTTTTGGCTAACTTCACAGTTACACCAGAAAGAAAAGAAGTCGTTGATTACGCTAAGCCATACATGAAAGTTTCAGTTGGGGTAATTTCACCAAAGAGTGCACCAATTAAGTCGGCTAGTCAGTTGAAGAATAAAAAGTTGATCGTCACTAAGGGTACGACTGCAGAAAATTACTTCACAAAGCAAGGCAATGTCAACTTGTTAAAATTTGACTCAAAGACGCAGCAATTCAACGCGCTTAAAAATGGTCGCGGGGCAGCATTAGCCGATGATAACTCATACCTCTATGCTTGGGTAAAGCAAAATCCTAAGTACACCGTTGGTATTAAGAGTATTGGACCTAAGCAATACATCTCGCCAGCTGTTAAGAAGGGTAACCACTCACTACTTCGCTGGGCTAATCGAGAAATTACCAAATTAAATAAGGAAAGGTTTTTTGTCGAAGATTACAACAAGGAATTAAGACAATACTTTGGTAAGGATATTAAGCCAACAGATATTATTTTGAAACAGGGTAAGTAAACTAAAAGGGAATACACCAATTAATTTGGTATATTCCTTTTTTGTATGGTGTGCTAATCTAATCATAAGAAGATTTTGAAAGGAAGACTTATGACTACGATTTATTTAATGCGCCATGGCCAGACTTACTTTAACTTATGGCATAAGATCCAGGGTTGATTCGCCTTTGACTGAAGAAGGGATTAACCTAGCAAAAGAAATGGGCCGCTATTTTAAAGAAAGCAATTTGATAAAGCTTATGCATCAACTGCTGAAAGAGCATCTGATACTTTGGAACTAGCTACAGATCATCAACTGCCTTATAAACGTTTAAAAGGATTGAAGGAAGAATACTTTGGTTCATTTGAAGCAGAAGATGAGCGTTTGAATCCACCTGTTCCTTGTGGTAACTTCTTTGTGAAGTATGGTGGTGAAAGTACAGATCAGATTCAAAAGAGAATGCTTGATACGATGAGGAGATTGGTAGAGAAAACAAAGCAAATGAAAACGTCCTAGTGGTTTCTCATGCAGGTGCAATCTTTAACTTTCTTGTTGCCGTTGATATCGACATTGAAAAGGTCTTTAAAATTGGTTTTACCAATGCATCAGTGGCTAAAATCGAAGTAACAAACATTTAATTAAAAATATAAAGGGATAGAAATATGTTATTGAGTATCTTTAGTGACGGAAATTGGCTTTTCCCACTTTTAGTTCTTTTAGCTTTATTAGGAACTGGAGAATATACAGCTAAAAAGAAAAATATGCCGAAGATCGACAAAATCAGCAATATTACTGGCTATGTAGTAATGATCAGTTTGCTGATTATCTATTGGATTTTGTATTTTGTTACACCCAAAGATGTATCACTATATAATGTTTTGTTAGTAACGATCCTTACATTTTATATTGTCAGTGACAAAGTATTAGAACATGTCAAAGATCGATTAAAGTCGAAATATGGAAAATTAAAAGTTACAATTTGTCGGTTCCCGCTTTTTTTAGTTGGATCGCATTTTTCTATGGTAAGTTGAAACTGTCAAATAGTTTGTGTAAATAGATCTTTCTCGTAAATTGATTTTTTAATTTTTTCTTAGTCAAAGTAGGATTCCAATGTATCCTGCACTTGGCCGAAGCCTTTATGGATTCGGTTGAAGTAGCGATCATTATAGCTTATTGCCTGAATGCCAATGAAAGTATCAAGCGACTGCTCGCTTGGAAACTCTGCTTTGGGCTTTGCCTTGCGTTTAACGACATTGTTAAAGGATTCAATCATGTTGGTGGAATAGATTGAGGGTCTGATCTGTTTGGGATAGTTGTAAAAGACCAATAGATCAGGCTCAATGTCTTTTAGATTCCTAATGACATGATTGTATGCCTTGTTCCATTTGTCATAGAATGCATGAAGAGTTTGTACAGCGGCTGTCTTGTTAGGCTGCCTATGAATCTGCTTGAAATCGTTCATGATTGTCTCACGATCGTCAACACGCACTTTATTGCAAATATTGCGCATGACATGAACCAGGCAGCGCTGAAAATGTGCTTTGGGATAAGTCTTTGCCAGAGCTGTTTTCATGCCGACAACACCGTCAGACAAGAAAAGCTCGACTTGCTTTAAACCCCGCGATCTCATGTTTTGAAGCATTTCAGTCCAAACTTCGACGTTTTCGCTGGGTGCTATGCAGTAGTCGATTACTTCTTTATGGCCATTGGGCCTGATGCCGATGGCAATATAGACGGCTTCACGCTCAAACGTTTCTCGGCACAGCGGAAGATACGTTGCGTCAAGATAAACGCAAAAGAACCTGTCGCTAAGTTTGCGTTTGTGATAGGCTTCAACCTTTGGAATCATTTGCTTGGAAATATTTGATACCTGAGCCGGATTGTAATGGCTGCCGTACATCTTTTCAATCAGATCGGCTATTTCTCTGGTAGTGACGCCTTTGGCATAAAGCTTGATAATCATGCTTTCCAGGACGTCCGAGTGCTGCTTGTAGTCAGGCAGAGTGTGCTGATGAAATTCGCCGTTTCTGTCTCTGGGAACCTGAATTTCGATCTGGCCAAACTGCGTATCAACCTTGCGATAATAGATGCCGTTTCTAGAATTGCCAGAGTTCCATCCGCTTTTTGCATAAGGATCATAGCCTAAAAAGGCAGTCAATTCAGCTTCTAACAAGTTATTAACAGCCTGTTGTAGCTCTTTGCGCAATAAATCATTTATTTTGTCTGGATTGAATAGAGCTTGAGCAAAATCTTTGGTAAAATCATTCATGAAGGAGTTCTTCTTTCTGTATGTGTTTTTTTGTTCAAACCAATCATACGAGAAAGGAACTCCTTTTTCTAATGTTTAAAGAAATAAATTTAAGGAATCATTCATCCTTACACAAACTATTTACAGTCTCCAACCTGATTTATCAGTTCATGATGATTTAACACGTCCTTTGACAGAAAAGGGGTTGCAAGATAGAAAAAAAGTAACTGATTACTTTAGAGATAAACACATCGACCAAGCTTTTTCTAGTCCATTCAAGCGTGCAATTGATACAATTCAACCAGTTATAGACGAGAAGAAACTAACATTATCATCTATTTCTGACTTTAGAGAAAGAAAAATTGGTGATGAGTGGATTTCTAATTTTCATGAATATTGTGAAAGACAGTGGGAAGATTTTGATTATAAGCTAAGAAATGGCGAGTCTTTAAAAGAGACGCAGAAGAGAAATGTTGCAGCTTTGAAGCTAGTTTTGTCCAAATATCAAGATCAAACTATGATTATTGGTGGACATGGTACAGCAATTGGATCAGTAATTAATTACTATGATCCAAGCTTTAAATATGAAGCCTTTGCTATGATCCAGCCAAAGAATCCATTTATTGTGAAAATGAGCTTTGATGGAGAAAAATATTTGGAGTATAAAGTAGTTACTTTTTAGTAAAAAGATAATCTCATAAAGTAAAAATGGTAAATCAAGGTATTAATAACCAGATTTACCATTTTTTATTTGTTATATTATAGCTTATGTTAAATTTTATCCTGAGCAATGAAATTATCATAAATGGTTTTGATAACTACTTCTTCATCTTGCCGTCTGGTACCAATCATAATTGAGATTTGGGATGCACCCTGGTTAATCATTTGAATGGAGATGTTCTTTTTACCAAGAGGGTAAAGCAGGCTAGCACATAAAGTCAGCTTGTCCTTCATCCCTTCACCTACCACCATTGTGATTGCATAATCATCAATCCACTGCATTTGATCAGGATTTAGACTAGTTTGAATTTCATTACAGATAACATCAATTAATTGATCAGTTAAGACATCTTTTTTGAAAATAATGGTAATATCATCAATTCCAGATGGCATATGTTCATATGAAACGTGATGTTTTTGCAAAATTTCCATTAACTTCAAGGTGAACCCAGCACCTTTATTTAACATATATTTTCTTAAATAAAGGGCCGCGAAGTTTTTGCCTCCGGCAATACCTGTGATTGTGTGTTTAGGTATAAAGCCGTCCTCTGGTACGATCATTGTCCCAGGTTTTTCTGGAGCATTAGTATTTTTAACATTGACAGGAATTTCGCCTTGAATAGCAGGAATTAAGGCTTCATCGTGAAAGACGGAAAATCCCGCATAAGATAGTTCCCGCATTTCTTGATAAGTCATTCTTTTAATTGGCTGGGGCTGATCAACGATATGGGGATTGG
>OLQY01001988.1_pt1 | contig 14638 bp, 13 predicted proteins | sample 1672851 | NCBI WGS metagenome assembly OLQY01 (sample SAMEA3136730, study PRJEB25190) | human gut metagenome | reverse complement strand
CATGCAAGAAGCCGTATGCACTTTATGCACCTCTTTTGGGAGTTGGAGCTTTTTCAGGGCTTTTCCTTTTAAGGGAAGTGCATACGGTGCATACGACTGCATACGGATGACGATGGAATCCGGCCTTAGCCTTACTGCTCGTAGGCATTGAGGCCTCTCCGGCCCGCGAAGACCAAAAGTGCAGACGCAAGTGCATACGGCTTTCCGGCTGAAAAGCCCCTATCGACCCCCTGTTATCAGAATGTGCACGACTCGTTCGGCATGGCTTCGGAGCCGATGGACGGCATCCGCCCCTGTGGGCCGCTCCAAGGCCCCTTCCGCGGGCTTCCCGCCGTCCGCCGGATTGGAACGGTCCCGGCCGCCGAAGGGGCCTTGGAGCGCCGGACGCATAGCATGCGGACATGAACGAAGAACCAACGATCACCGCCAGCCTCGCCGGGGAGAGCCCGGCGGCATTGGCGGACATCCACGACGAGAGCGCCCGCGACAACGGACTGCTCGCAAAGGCCAACGACATCATCGACGCCCTGCCATGGGGGCAGGCGTCCATCCTCAGACGCGCGTTCCGCGTCGCCTCCAAATACGGCGGCATGGACCCCGTCGAGGCGCAGGCCGTCAGCGGCCTCGTGCGCGACTCCTGTATCAGGGCCGCCATGGCCGCCTAGGACGAAAGGAACGGGACGGCCCCGGCATCCGATGGATCGGATGCCGGGGCCGTCCTTCGTTCCTGCGCGGAACTACATCTCGCGGCGGCGGGAGGCCACGCCGACGCCGATGCCCAGCATGGCGAGCAGGGCGGCGATCGCGGCGGCGGGGCCCACTCCCTTGCCGGTGGAGGACAGGGCGGCCAGCGCCGCATCCGACTCCACATGCACCGTGTAGACGGTCCTGACGAGCCCGTCGGCGCTGGTGGCGGTCAGCGTGACCGTGCGCCCGTCCTTATGGACGGTGACGGACGTGCCGGTCGTCTTGTCGAACACCGGCGTGATGACGTACCGGTCGGCGTTGCCGACCTTGACGGTGTACTCCAGACGTTTCGGGTCGAAGCCGGACACGAGCCTTCCGTCGGCCTTGATGCCGGTCAGCTCCGCCTTGTGGGTCGCGGCCGTCAGATACGTGACGGTCACGTCGCGGACCGCGTAGGTCCGTCCGTCGGAGGCGAGCACGCCGATGGAGTAGGTCCAGGTCATGCCGCCCTTGCGGGCCGAGGTCACGTCGACCGTCTGCCCGTCATAGGACTCGTAGGCGAACGTGCCGCCCTCGGGGATGGTGACGGAGTCGCCGTCTGCCGGATGGTAGACGTCCTTGAGCGTGTAGCCCACCGACTTGAGCGTCGTGTTGTCCTCCGACGGGTTCGGATCCTTGGACACGAGCCCGGTCGGGTCGGACGGCTTGAACGCCTCGTCGGCCGTCGGCGTCGCATGGTCGCGGACCAGCGTCACCGAGTACGTGCGGCTCTCGCCGTCCTTCAACACGGTCCACCACTGGGTCGTCGCGTACGCGGTCTGGCGGGAGTCCCCGGCGCGCACGTCCTGCCCGGCCTCGGGGACCGGGACGACCAGCACCCTCTCATCGGCGCCCGCGTGGATCGTGTAGTCGACCACGTCCTTGGAATAGCCCTCCAGGGCCTTTCCGTTGACGGTGAAGCCCTTCAGGGCCGCCTTGTCGTCGCCCACGACCTTCGGCGCCGACTGGAACGGCACGGTGACGCGCACGTGCCTGACGGCCCACCTGAAGGCGTCGCCGTCGCGCCTGATGTAGCGGATGGAGACGAGGATGACCTCCGTGCCGTCGGGCTTGACCGTGGATGTGGTCGACACGTCGGACACGCTGCCGCCCTTCTCCGCGGACACGGACCATTTCATGTCCAGCAGGGACCTTGACTGGGCGGGCAGGACGATGGAGTCCGGCAGCTTGTCGACCGTGGTCGGCATGCCGGGCACGGAGACGGGCACCGTGGTGCCGTCCGCGGCCGTGTAGGACAGGGACAGTCCGATCGACGCGTCGTACGTGTAGGTCAGCTCGCCGGTGACGCGCACCTTGGAGCCGTGGGGGTCCTTGCCTTCGAACACGGCCGTGCGGCGCAGCTGGGTCTTGTCCGGCTTGCCGTCGACGTGGATCGGCGCGGTCTTCAATCCGGAGAGGGAGGTCCTGTCCAACGTCGAGCCGTCGGACAGGGTGATGCGGTCCGTGTCGTAGCCGGCCGGATCGTCCTTGGTGCCCAGGGTGCCGGCGTACGTGGCGCTCCAGACCCCGTCGTCGCCCTTGGAGAACACGGCGCCCCCGCCCGGTCCGCCGTCGGAGACGGTGGTCTCCGTCCCGTCGGCGTATTCGTAGGCGACCTTGAACGACGCCCGGGAGCCGGAGCCGGTCAGCGTGCCGGAGACGACGCCGACGCCCAGCTTTCCGGAGCCCTGGACGAACGATCCGCCGGTGGCCTTCAGGTCGACGGTCCTGCCGTCCGCGCCGACCGCCTTCACATCCTTGGGGGCGCCGTCCAGTGTGACGTGGCCGGTCCATTCGCCGTCCTCCTGCGTCAGGGTGGCGCCGTCCACGGTCCAGGAGGAGACCTCGAGGGCGTCGATGGCGTCGGAGATGGCTTTCGCCCGGGCGTCAAGCTCCTTGCCCGTCGCCGAGCCCGAGTCGAATCCGCCGGTCAGAAGCGCGTCCAGCCTTCCATAGGAGTCCTCCGTGTAGTCCTGGGCCTTGAGGGCGCGGGCATTGGATGCGGCGCCGGAATACGCCTTCTCCTGATCGGACTTCCCGACAAGCGCCTTCTGCGCCCTGTCCAGCGCGGACGCGTCGGCCTTCTGCGTGTCCCCGTCCTTGTTCCGGTCCCTCTTGGCCTTGGCGTACGCATCGTCGAACGCGGACTTCTCGCCGGCCATGCCGGACCCGTAGGTCAGGCCGCGGGCGTTGAGGGCGTCCGCGGACGCGATGGCGTCCTTCAGGCTTTGGCCGGTCTCGTACTCCGGGGCGTCCATGACCGTCCGAAGCGTGGCCGTGGCGGCGGCGTACCTGTCGTCCCCGGCCTTGTCGTCGGTGGAGGAGGCCACGTCGTTGCGGGCCGTGGCGGCGGCGGCCGTCAGCCTGGTGTGGAAGCCGGCCGTGTACCGGGCATCCTTCGCCATGGCCTCCGCCTTGTCCACGGTGGCGGAGAACGTGGTCCGCTGCGTGGTGGTCAGGGCCGCCGTGGCTTTGGAGAGTGCGTCCGACAGGCCGTCCAGGGTGGCGTCGTCCACGTCTCCGCCCGCGGCCTGGGCGGCGGCCAGGGCCTCGTCGAACGCCTTGCGGGTGGTCCTGTCCCAGTCGCGTTCCTGCGAGCCCTTGGCCGTCGCGGTTCCGATGGCCGCGTCCAGATTGGCGCGGGAGACGCGCACGGTGGCGTCGATGGCCGCGTTGATGCGCCCGGCCGCGGCGGCGCGCTCCATATCGCCCGCCTTGTCCGTGGCCTTGCCGAGGCCTCCGTCCCGGTCCAGCTCCTCCTTCAGGGTGTTGCGGCTGTCCTGCGTGTACCTGCCGTCGGCGAGCCTCGCGTTCGCGGCCTTGACGGCCGCGGCGTACGCGTCCTGCTGGCGGGTGGTGAGGGCGTCCAACGACTTGACCAGCTGGTCGGCGGCCTTCTGCCGGGCGATGTCGTAGTCGACGGTGTCCTCATCGGACAGCGTGCCCTTGGCGGCCGTGTAGGCGTTGGTGGCGGCGGTGGTGTCCGTCCAGTCGCGGTGGCCGTCGGCCGTGACCATGTCGTCGTATCTGGCGATGGCCTCCCTGACGGCGGCGTGGGTCTTCGACTCGGCATTCTTCTCCGCGGTCCTGAGGGCCCCGGTCAGTTCCGCGGCCCTGTCGTCGCCCGCCTTGTCGTCGGACGGGTCGGTTCCGGCCGCGTCGATGGCGTCCTTCAGCGCCTTGGCCGATTCGTCGGTCAGGCGGGTGCGGTCGATGGCGTCCGCCTTTTTCGCCTCGGCCTTCAGCTCCACACGCTGGACGGTGGTCAGGGACTTGGTGGCGTCCTCCAGCGACTCCGCGGCCTTGACGCGTTCCACGTCGCCGGCCTTGGTGTCGTCGAACGGGCCTTTGGCGGCCTCGTGCGCCTTGTCGAACGCGGCCTTGGAGTCCTTGTCCCAGTCGCGGTCCCGCGCGGCCTTCGCGTCGGCGGCCCTGACGGCCTTGTCCAGCCGCTCCACGGCCGGATAGGACAGCGCGTCGATGGCGGCGTTCAGGTCGCGTGCGGCGTCGGCGCGCACCGTGTCGTTGTCCGCGTTGTCGGCCAGCCTGTCGGCGGTCCTGGCGGAGCCGTACGCCTCCTTGACGGACTCGCGCTCCGACTCGGTGAAGCGGCTCAGGTCGAGCGCTTTGTAGCATGCGATGGCATGCTTCAGGTCGGCGGTCGGCTGGGACTCAAGGTTGCCGGCGGCCTTGTCCACGCTGTCCTTCATGGATGCGAGCGCGGTCTTGTCATGGCTTCCGCCGACCAGCTTGTCCGCCTGTTCGAGGATGTCGTCGAGGGTGCCCCTCGAGTCGGCGGTCCAGACGCGGCCTCCGTCGCGCTTCGCCTTGGCGGCGGCGATGGAGTCGGACAGGTCGGCGCGGGCCTGGAGGTCCAGTCCGTTGATGGCGGCCGTGATGGCGTCGGCCTTCTCCTGGCGCCGCGCGTCGCCGGTCCGGTCGTCCGTGGCTTTGAGGGCGTCGGCGTCGTCAAGCGCGGACTTCAGGGCCTGCCAGGAGGCTTTGGTGTAGTCGGACTCCTTCAGCGCCCCGGCTTGGGCTCTGGCGTCGTCGAGGGCCTTCCCGGCGGCCGACTTGAGGCCGTCGGTGGCGGTCTCAAGGGCGGAGGCGGCGGCCGTCGCGTCCTGGCCGGAGGCGTCGTCCCCGACGGCCTTGGCGGCCGAGTACGCCTTGTCGAATGCGGCCTTGGAGTCCTTGTCCCAGTCGCGGTCCTGCGCGGTCTTCGCGTCGGCGGCCTTGATGGCGGCGGCGAGCCGCTCGTGGCCGGTCGGCTGGGTCTGGTTCTGCCCCTGGTCCCCGTCCGGGGCGGCCGTCTGGTCGGCGAAGGCGGGCGTGACCCCGACCCCCAGCAGTGTGGCGGCGGCCGCGGTGGCCGCGGTGGCCTTGATGATGGCGTTGCTCAAAATCCATCCTTTCGTCTTGTTCCCGTTTCCCTGTGGGGCTATGCGCCGACGCATAAGCGTCTTACATGGATTGGTTCACGCAGGTGGAGGCGCTGCGCCGGGGCGGCATGCCGCTGGCGGACGCCGTGTACTCGAAGGAGAGGCTGGTGCGCGCGGAGGCCGCCCGCCATCCCGATCTGACGCCCAGGCAGGAGAGGGTGCTGTCGCGCGACCCGGAGCCGCTGGTGCGGGCGCTGATCGCCATGCGCCCCGGGCTTGACCCGGACCTGGCGGACGCGCTCTCATATGATCCGGACGCGCATGTGCTGCGGGCGGTCGCGGCGAGGCTTGATCTGACGGACGGGCAGAGGGCGCGGCTCGCCCGTTCGGAGGACGCGGTCGTCCAGTCGCTCATCGGACGCGCGGACGCGGCCGCCTGGCTGGACGGCCTGCCGTTCGCGCCGGAGCCGGCGGAGGGGCGCAAGGGCCTGTTCCGATGATCGAGAAGGATGTGGAGCGGCGCCTGTGCGCGCTGGCCCGCAGGCATGGCGGCGTCGCGTTGAAATGGACGAGCCCGGGCACCATGGGAGTGCCCGACCGGCTGGTGTTCCTGCCCGGCGGACGCCTGTATCTGGTCGAGGTGAAACGGCCCGGCGGCAGGGCGCGCGAGAGCCAGAAGGCCGTCCACAGGCGTCTGGGGCGTCTGGGATGGCCCGTGTATGTGGTGGACGACGCGGACGCGTTCTTCGCGTCACTTCCGGAGCCGCGGATCGAGGGAGAGAAGGCCGATGAGGAGCGCGGCGCCGCCGACGCCGACGATGACGCCGGGATGCGGCAGGGTGGAGATCCAGCCGGCGAGGACGGTGCCGAGGCGGGCGATGCCGAACAGGACGCCGCCGCCCACGGCGGCGACGGCCGTCGTAAGGGCCGCCGTCGATAGGTATTGACTTCCTCCCCCGCCTGAAGGCGGGGGATTCCTGCTCCGTTTGGCTTAATGAAGCCGTGCGGTTCGGTGGGTTCCCGCTTCGCGGGCGATCGCGTCGCGGCCGGCCTGGGCCAGTCTCCGTCTCACATCGCCTCCACGGGCGTTTAGCGACTCCGCGAGTCCCGCGGCGTCGAGGATGTTCAATGCGGCGTTCCAGTCACGATCGAGGAACGCGCCACAGTTAGGGCATTCCCACTCGCGCACATTGAGCGGCTTCGGGCCGTCTTTCCGTCTGCATTGCGAGCAGACCTGGCTGCTCGGGCACCACCGGTCGATACGCACGGCTCTGCGGCCCCATTGGGCGCAGAGCATGTCGACCCTGTCGGTGAACGTCGACCATGCGGCGTCGGCCACGCTTTTGCCCATCCGGGTGCGCATGAGCCCCTTGACGCACAACGTCTCCATGGCGACGGCTTGGTTCTCGCCCGCCACCCTGGAGGCCAATTGGTACGCCAGGTCCCTGCGTCGGGCCCCGATACGGGCGTACAGTCTCGCCTTGGCCAGTCTGGTCCTGCCGTAATTGTTCGAGCCGCGTTGACGGCGGCTCGACTCCTTGTCAAGTCTTCTCAGCTTGCGTTCGGCTTTGCGCAATGCCCTCAATGGGGCGACCTTCTCGCGCGTGCCGTCCGAATACACGATGGACGCCAACGACTCGAGGCCCATGTCGATGCCGCAGGCGTCATGCCTCGGCTTCGGCGCGGGCTTCGGTTCCGTCTTGACGACGAAGCTGGCCTCGTAGGTCCCGTCCGCATGCCGCATCAGCGTCACGCTTGACGGCCTGGAGGGCAGATCCCTCGACCAACGGAGCTTGACCTCTCCGATCTTCGGCAATTCCAGGAACATCCATCTGGCGTTGCGCTCATGGCGGACATGGAAACGCGCCGACGTGGTGAATGTGGCGGACTGCTCGCCGCAGTGGCGGCTCTTGAACCGCGGGTACCCCAACGGACGGCCCTTATGGTCGAGATGGCATCCATGCTTTTCGACGTACCGGAAGAACGCGGAATAGGCCTTCTCGCACTGGCGCAACGACTGCGCCAACGGCACGGCGGACACTTTGGTCAGCCATTCGAGCGCCTTCTCGGTCTTCGTCCTGTTGAACTTGGCGCTCAGCTCCGCGTAGGAGGGCCTCGACCGGTTGAAGTTCCAATCGGTCAGACGCTGCCGCACGTACCAGTTCCAGGCGTATCGGCATGCGCCGAACAGGCGCGACAAGGCCATGCGTTGGTCCCTCGTGGGGTACGCGCGGTAGTTGTAGCGCCTGACGGTCTCCATAATCCACTCCATGCGTCCCGAAGGCCCGGACCTCGGCCACCCCCGTCCTAAAGGGCGGGGCACGTTTTATCCCAGGTCGCCCCATCCGTGCCGCGGCTCCGGCTCCGACTCCTCGGGCGGCAGGACGGCCTCGGGCGTGGGCTCCACGTCCAGGTCGGAGTCGTCCGCCTCACTCTCGAATCTGCCCGCGCCCGGCATTCCGGCCGGCCTATGCGAGCGTCCGTTCGCGTCCCTCATCGCCGGACTCCAAGGCCGAAGCGGTCACGGAGCATGTTCGAGTAGTCGGAGGCCAGCCGCGGATCGGAGGAGACGATGCGGTCGAACTCGTCGGCGTAGAAATCCTGGTCGTATCTGCCGTCGCCCCGGTCGTAGGACAGGCAGCGGATGTCCAGGCCGGGATGGGATTCGACGAACGCGGCGCGCGCCTCGTCGCGCATGGCGTCCGGCACCATCCTTGGGGAGACGAGGGCATGGCCCCGTCCCTTCGGGGGCAATGGGGGCGTGGGGGAGGGCTTCCCACGGAAGAGCCCCTTGAGACGCGTGAGGAGCGGATGGCGCGCGGCCCGCCCGCATTCCATGCGTTCGTCCCCGGCGCGGTCGGTGATGGACGCGAGCCTGTGGGACGCCTCCGTGGAGTCGAGGTCGTCGTCGGAGCCGACGCCCGCCTTGGGTGCGAATTGGCCCGCTCCGGGGGTTCCAGCCGATTGATCCACGGGAGTGTCAAGGTTGTTGTCGTATATGTCCTGCATGACGCGGGTCCTATGCGCCGAGCAGGGCGGAGCACCAACGCATTTCCGGCGGACAGGTCAGACAGATGAGCGTCAGATTGTGCGTATGCGGCTCGCTGCCGCGCGGGTCGATGCGGAAGGCCACCAGCTGGGGGACGGGCGGTATGAGCCGTTCCGCGACCCCGACGCCGAGCACGGCGGTCAGCGACTCGGCCACGTTGTCGGGGTCGCCGAGATAATGCGGGTCGGGGTATCCGACGGAGCAGACGACGGCCATGTCCGCGCCCATCGCCTTGTCGCCCCAGGCGGCCTTGGCGCGGCGCATGATGGCGGTCTGGCGGCGCTTGCGCTCCGCGTCCGTGCCCTTCATGTTGCTGGTGAGCCATTCTCGGTCGGGAATCTCCACATGCACGGCCGCGGCCCGGGCGCCGGGCACGCAGCGGAGCAGCCGGACGAGCGGATCCTCGCCCGCGGCCAACGGGATGACCCAGATGTTGATCGTCGCGCGGCCGCCCGGCAACGGGCGCGGGTCGCGCAGGTAGCAGGTCATGGCCCGGTGCGCCGGATCATCATCCGGCCACAATCCCATGTCGGTGCCCGCGTCGATGAGCGGCTTCAGCATCTCGCAGGAGAGCACGGGGGACTCCCGCCGCCCGCCGACGGTGACCAGCATGACGAAGCGGTTCGTGAAGCCGGCGCCCTCCTCCTTCGCCTCGGCCCACACCTGGCGCCCGTAGGCGCGGAGGCGTCCGCGATGGCGTTTGCGGACGAGCGGCGTCTCGTCGCCGACCGTGGTCATCCACAGGGCGTCGGACACGGTGAAGGATACGGCGTAGGGTCTTGGCATGCCCCGCGGCTATGCATAGGCGGAGGCCATGGGTCAACTACCGCGATGACGAGCATCGCGGCTTGGACGTGGGCGTGACCTCCGCGACTCTCCCGTAAGGGAGGTCGTCGCGGGTACCCCATCCATCATGGGTGGTTGACGGCACCCTGACCTTGGGTCTATCCAAGGTTTTGCATGGCCCTTTGACTTCCTCCCCCGCCTGAGGGCGGGGGAGGAAGTCAAGCTCGCCATCGAAGGCGTCGACTACTGGTGCATGGGGCCGGCCGAGCCGATGGGAAACCCGGACAATAACCCGGACCTGGCCCGTTGGAACGCCATCATGCGCCGTTCCACCCATGCGCGCGTCCGCTTCCGCATGAAGCTGGCCGGCCTGCTGGAACGGGAACCGTCGACGCGTCTCATGCCGGCCGCCTCCTCGCTGGACGCGGCCCAACGGCTATTGGGCCAATATCCGTTGGGCTTCCCGTTCGTCGCCTGCCGTCGCGTGGACCTGTCGAAAGGCGTGGAGTACGCGCCGGGACGACGCTAGGCTTTCGGACATACGATAAGGACGCGGGGCTTCGGACGGCCACATGACCGTCCGAAGCCACGCGTCCTTCGTTTTTTCGCCGGAAGGAATCTAGTCCGCTCTCTCGATGAAGAGGATGGACGAAAGCGGAATGCACATGCGGGTGGCTTCGCCGAGAATCTCCTCGGCGGCAAGCGGGTCATGCACGTACATGCCCTTGTCGTCGTTCCACACGTTACCGCCGATCAGCTGTCCCAGATCGCGGGACTTGCCCGCATATCCCAGACAGCTGAGGAAGGGGGAACCCACGTCGAAGTTGGCCTCCCCCTTGGTGGCGATGGCGTCGACGCCCGACTTCGTGCCTGCGATGAGATGAATGATGCGCCACATGATCAGGCTCCTTTCCTTTAGGATATCCGCCGCATGCGTCCCCGTTTCAGCCTTCCATGAGCCGTGCCAGCTGGCTCGCGTCCATGAGCGGGGAGCCGGAGCCGGCCGGCCGGACCTCCGCGGGCGCGGACGGGGCGGCCTTCGACGCCGGACGCTCCGCGGGCTCCGCGGCGGGCTCCTGTGGGGCGCCGTCGGCGGCGGGCATCAGCGACAGGGACGTGTCCCACGCGTTCTTCAGCGCCTGGAGGATCGGGTCCGATGCGATGGCCTTCGCCTCGCCGATGGCGATGCGGTCCGTCAGCTCGTGCATGTACTCCGCGTCGATGGGGTCGTCGGCCGTATGCTTGGCGACGGTATTGAAGTACCGGTCGCGGTCGCACCAGTCGGGCAGGCCGACCTTGTCGGCGAGCATGTGGCCGAACACCTCCGTGTCGACCATGCCGTCGCGTCCCGCCCAGTACGTCTTGAAGACGCAGCCGGTCATGCCGGCCAGCTCGGCGCGGCCGACGCCCTTCGAGTTGCCGGAGTCGATGACGTTCGCGGGCACGGATGGCATGCCGGCCAGGTCGTGGAACACGCCCTTCTCCAGCGACTCGGACGGATTCGGACCCATGGCGACGCGGTGGGTGAACAGGTCGCGGATGTTCGGCGGCAGGCCCGACGCCTGGCTGACGGTCTGGGAGGCGAGGATGAGCCGGTAGCCCATGAAGCGGGCCAGGCGCAGGATGCGGATGACGTCATGGCGGATGAGATACTCCGCGTACCCCTTGTACGCCTGCTGGAGCACGGGCGGCAGCGTCTTCTCCGGATTCGGCACCGTCTTGCACATCTGCGCCTCGTCCACGAGCGACGCGTACTCGTCGATGACGATGACATGGATGGGGAACTTCCTCTTCGCCCAGTCGGGAATGTCGTACCATGACTGCCACGCGTTCTCGGCCCACGCCTTCGCGCGCTCGCCGTGCTCCATCTCCCGGACGAGATGGTTCAGACAGCCGGCGGCCTGGACGATGGACTCGCAGCCCCAGTACTTCACCCACGGACGGCACCAGAAGTAGTCGGTCGACTTGGACTTCGTGTCGACGATGGTCAGTTCGACGCCCTGCGCGATCTGCTCGGCGAGCACCACGTTCGTGAACACGGACTTGCCGGAGCCGCCCTCGCCGCCAATCAGCAGAAACGAGCCCTCCTTCCAGTCGATGGACGCCGGCTCGAACGGCAGGCCGCCCGCGCGGGACAACAGGACGCCGAACGGCGTGCGGCGCATGTTCTCCGGCGCGCCAAGCGTCTCCGGCGGCAGCGGATGGACGGGTTCGAAGTTGGCCGGCTCGCCGGCATGCACGTCGATGACTCCGGTCTTCGAGTCAGCCTCGAACCACCAGCCCGGATGTCCGACGAGCACGCACGCCTCCGCCATGGCCTTGTCGTGCTTCGACGGCTGGTAGATGATCTCCTTGTCGAGCCTGCACCTCCAGCCGCCGTCCTTGGCGCGGGCGACGCGCACCTGCCACGGCTTGATGCCGAGCTTGCTGGCGATGATGTTGCGGGCGCGCACCTGTTCCTTGGTGAGCCTCTCGAAGATGGCCTGGCCCTCGTAGGGATGGAACTCGACCATATGGAAGCCGGGATACTGACGGCTCCAATAGTCGTCGACCTGCTCGCCCGCGCTGGGCTTGCACTGGCTGGCCAGCAGGTTGACGACCTTGCGGCGGTCGTCGCCGTTGACGCTCATGACCGTGCGGTCGGAGAGGATGGCGACGTGGTTGTCCGCGTCGATGGATTCCAACTCGGCGCTCGCGGCCTCCGGATGGCTGGTCTTGAATTTGGCGATGAGCCCTTCCAGCGCCTTGCGGTGCCTGGCGTCCGACTCGGGACGGAAGGGGACGGAGCCGTCACGCGTTCTGACGGTCGCCGGATAGTTGCATTTGAATGTCGGCATGCCCGTCCCTATACGCGGGGAACAGGCCGTCGTCGGGCTCGTCGTCGGGCGCCTCGTCGAACGGGAACTCCATTCGTCCCGTCTCCGCCTCGAGGCCGAGCCAGACGCGGGCCGGGATCTCCAGCGTGCCGCCGCGCACGTTGGAGACGCTTCGGGCGCCCCAGTGTCCGTCGCGGATGGCCTCGGCGATGGCGCAGGCGGCCGGACCGGAGCGTCGTCCGTTGCGGGCGAGCGTGGAGCACCAGCCGTGGAGCGGGTCGCGCGAGAGCCCCTCGACCGGACCGTCCGCGGTCTGGGCCAGCGCCAGCGCCCAGACGTGCGGGTCCGCATTGGCGACGCGCATGGCGCGGCTGAACGCCATGGCCTCCGCGCAGGCGTGGTCGGCGTCCGTGTCGGCGGCGAGGATGCGGGCGAGCGCGGGCGTGGAGTCCGCGCCGCGCGCGTCGAGCCCCTGCGGCATGGGGCGGGTCCAATCCTCCGGGTCGGGGTCGGGCAGGGAGACGTCGGCGTTGATGAAGCGGTAGGGCGGCTCCCATGTGTAGGTGGACAGGTCGACGGCGTTCATGAGGACGGAGTCCGCCACGGAGGACATGAGGAGGGCGGCGAGGCAGGTCTCCAGCGGTCCGGAGGACTCCATGCCGTCGCGTGCGAGGCTGGTCGGCGCCAACGTGACGGCGCCGTGGGTGATGGTCATGCTCATGTCTTTTCCATATGCGTCCCGGCCCGCGAAACGGCTTCGGCCAAAGACCCCTAAAAGCCCGTGGAGCCGCTGGATTGGCTTTCCGGCCCCTAGTGGGCATTTTCGTATTGTTCTGTTTCTGATTGGCTTGATTGGTTGTCTTTGCTTGGGCTCCCCGGCTTGCCGTTCCGTCTATCGGTTCTTTTTCGTTCTTTATTTGGCTTCCGTTTCCTATGGTTTCTTTCGTCCTCTTCATTCTTCGTCTGGGGTGTTTTTCCGTTCGCTTTTCGTTTTCCGTCTTTTTTGATGATCTTCGTTCTCTCCTTGGTTTTCTTTTTCCTCTCCGCTCCGTTTTCCGTCTTCTCTTTTTTCTCTTTCCTCTTTTTCGGCGGTCTTCGTTTTCCTCCTGGTCCCTTTTGCGACTCCTTTTTCCCTTTTCCGTCGTCCGCTCTTGATTCCGCCTCCGTCCTTTCCGCCATCTCCGCATCACTCCATCGTGACGCGCCATCGGGCGGAGGCGACGAACGCGCGGCATGGCCGCGGCTGACGCCGTCGGCGTCCCGCAGGGGCCTGAAGGCGTTCGCTCGCCTTGCGTTCGTCTAGGCCAGCGGGAAGGCGGGCGTCCCCTCCGGAAGGCCCCGACCGTCATTGGAGACGAGTCCATGCCGCCCTCCTAGTCCACATACCTTTGACATCCTCCCCACGGCTAAAGCCGGGGGATTCCTTTCACGGACCGGACTCCAAAGAAACTTCCGGCCTGTGGGAAAGGGGTTGACGCTTCATCGGGCCGCCAACGCGGCCCTCCACGTCCTAGGCGGTGTCCCCGCCCGTTTTCCTTAAAGCGCGGTCCAGTATGTTCATAGCCGCGTTGACGTCCGCGTTCGCCATATACCCGCATTCGACGCAGTGGAAGACCGCTTGGCTATCACGGTTCTTCTTGGCGACGTGACCGCACTTGTGGCAGGTCCGGCTGGTATAGGCGGCGGGGACGATGACAAGCTTTCCGCCGTTGGCGTCCATCTTGTCCTGGAGCCGTTTCATCAGACGGCTCCAATTGTTGCCCAGTATCGATCGGTTGAGTCCGGCCTTGGCTTTGGCTCCGTTGTGGAGATATTGCCCCGGCTTAGCCGGATCAGGCCTCGGCTTCGGGCGCCTTGTCATGGCTTGGACGTCAAGGTCCTCCATGGCGACGAGAATGTTCTCTTGGGCGAGCCTTGTCGTGGTCTTCTCGATCCAGTCGTTCCGACGCCGGATGATGCGGCCCTGCAGGGCGTTGAATTCGATTAGAGTCCTCTGGCGCCGTTTGGAGGCGAATTTGGCGGTTTTGCCACCCCGCGCCTCGTTGATATGGTCCTGGCGGGCCATTCGGCGCTGGAGGTATTTCAGCCGTTTCGACTCGGCCTTCGACGGCTTCGGCATGTCCATGAAGGTTCCGTTGGACGAGGCCAGCGTATGCACACAGCCACGGTCGAGGCCGATCGCGCCATCACCGGTCCTCGGCAACGGCAGGGGCATATTGACGAATACGAGACCACGATGGGTCCAGTCGACATGGACGCTCGTATAGGGTCGTATCGGCTGGCTCACGCGCACATGGATGATGACGCGCCAATGGGCCTTCTCGCCTGGCTTGACCCATCTTGGCGGGTTCATGCCGGTAATGACGACCACACCGGATTTCCGGCCGGTCTTATGGAAGATTGCGTTGCCTGTCTTGGAGGCGTTGCGCCAGCAGACGAAGCCCAGGCCGCGATGGCGCGACTTGAAGCCGGGGATGCGGCCTCCAATGGTCTTCTTCCTCTTGAGTCCGGCGAACCATTCGGAGCTTTCGACCTTGTTGGTGGACGCCAATATGGGCGAGGGCACCGCCGCCATCCACGAACATTGAAGACGCGCCTCCCTGTCCGAAAGCAAATCAGCCACGTCAGGCCCACCCAAGGGCTCCTTGAGCCAGTCGACGATCCCGCCGGCCTCGTCCTTGACGGGTATATCATGCGGTCTTCGCTCGCGCCTTTGGTTGAATCGGGTGCGTCATCCGTCGCACAGCCATACCATGACGCGCTCGGGATTACGCGTCCAGCAGGGATTGCCGCAGTGGTCCACGCCGAGGAAGACGCTCGCGCCGGTGTGCTTGACGCCGTCGATACGGACCTTCTGACGCACCGTGGACCACCTCCTT
>OLQY01001987.1_pt1 | contig 14664 bp, 15 predicted proteins | sample 1672851 | NCBI WGS metagenome assembly OLQY01 (sample SAMEA3136730, study PRJEB25190) | human gut metagenome | reverse complement strand
GTTAATGTGGATGGGGCTTACCATATTATTTTAGTGCAAGATCGTAAAGAACGTACTTTAGACGAAGTAAAAGAGCAAATCGCGGATATCGTACGTAAAAACTTAGCAGGAAGTCGTTTCCAAGCGGTAGAAAAAGCGGTTCGTGCAAAAGCAGCAGAAAGCAGTGATTCTTTAGCTGCGGTAGCAGAAGCAGCAGGCGTGAAAGTGGAAGAAACAGATTATTTCGGTAAAAATAATGTCCCTGCGGTATTAAATTTCCCAAATGTGACTTCTGCCATTTTTGAATCAGATATTGCAAACGGTAGCGCAAATTCTGAGCCATTAACGGTTGGTGAAAATGAATTTGTTGTGGTGCGTGTCGTGGATCATAAAGCTGAAGGTTTACAAAGCCTTGATGAAGCGAAAGCAACGATTGAGCAATTCTTAAAACGTGAAAAAGCCGATAAAGTATTGGCTGAAAAAGCAGAGCAAGCGGTTAAAGCGCTATCTGCCGATCCAACCAAATTACCTGCAGGTATTAGTTTTGGTGAGCCACAAACCTTTACGTTAGTGGATAATAAAGATCCAGTGCTTTATGAAGGTGTATTTGCCATTGCAAAACCACAAGATGGTAAAGTGGCTTATCAAGTTGCTCGTAACAGCAAAGGTGATGTGGTTGTGGTTGCCCTTGAACGTGTAGAAGAACCTACTTTAAATGAGCAAGAGTTAGCGAAATTTAGCACTCAACTTGTTCGTGCACGTCAAGGCGAATTGCAAGGACAGTTAATGCAAGCATTACGTGAAAAAGCACAAATCGAGATTAATACCAGCTTTATTAATCAAGATGATTCAGAAGAAGGTGCGGCTCACTAAGCTGATTGAAATGTCATTCATCATCAATTTCTGATGGAAAATAAAAGCAAAGTGCGGTAAATTTTGACCGCACTTTTTTATATAAAATAAGGAGAAGACTATGGCTCAAGAAACCATTTTCAGCAAAATTATTCGTAAAGAAATTCCCGCCAATATTGTTTATCAAGATGAATTAGTGACCGCATTCTGTGATATTTCACCGCAAGCGAAAACCCATATTTTGATTATCCCAAATAAAGTCATTCCAACGGTGAATGATGTGACAGAACAAGATGAAGTTACCTTGGGTCGCTTATTTACTGTCGCGGCTAAAATTGCTAAAGAAGAAGGCATTGCCGAAGACGGTTACCGTTTAATTGTGAACTGTAATAAACACGGTGGACAAGAAGTATTCCATATTCATATGCATCTTGTTGGTGGTGAACCTTTAGGTAGAATGTTGGCGAAATAATGAAAAAGATCCTAATTACAGCAACGGTATTATTTTTAACGGCTTGTTCATCTGCACCAAATATTGTAGGAACCAATAAGCCAATTTTAAATATGTCGGCAAATTTAGCACCGGCTTTAGATGTTGATTTGTCTGATAATACCGCAGCCTTAAAAAATAAAACTACGCAACAACTCAATGTGCTTTACCATCTTTATTGGTATAACACACAAGGTGTAACGCAAGTTTGGCCGAATCAGCAAGAAAGCCAATCAGGCAATATTTTATTGCAACCACAAGAAAAGAAAGTGTTTGAGATACTAAAACCAAGCACAGAAAGTAGCAATTATCGTCTTTATTTACAATAGTTTATGTCCACACTATTAATTGACCTTGAAGGTCATGAGCTCAAACAAGAAGAAGTTGAATTACTGGAACATCCTTTAGTTGCTGGTTTGATTTTATTTACCCGCAATTTTTATGATCGTCAGCAAGTTCAAGCGCTAATTAAATCCATTCGTCAACGAGTGAAAAAGCCTTTATTGGTCACAGTCGATCAAGAAGGTGGTCGCGTGCAACGTTTCCGTGAAGGTTTCACTCAGCTCCCTGCGATGCAGGCTTTTGCGGCATTAATTGAGGACTCAGCTCAGCAACAGCAAATAGCAAAAGAAGCGGGTTGGCAAATGGCGGCTGAAATGGTGGCGCTAGATATTGATTTGAGTTTTGCTCCGGTGTTGGATTTAGGTCACGAATGTCGTGCGATTGGTGATCGTAGTTTTGGCTGTGATGTAAAAAGTGCGGTCAATTTAGCAGCAGCTTTTATTGATGGTATGCACCAGGCGGGCATGGCAACAACAGGAAAACACTTCCCGGGACATGGCCATGTTTTAGCTGATTCTCATCTTGAAACCCCTTATGATGAGCGCGCAAAAGAAGTGATTTTTAATCATGATATTTTGCCATTCCAGCAATTAATTCAACAGAGTAAGCTTGATGCGATTATGCCGGCTCACGTGATTTATACGCAATGTGATAGCCAGCCAGCAAGCGGTTCGACTTATTGGTTAAAAGAGATTTTGCGTAAACAGTTGGGTTTCCAAGGGGCGATTTTCTCTGATGATTTAGGCATGAAAGGCGCAGGCTTTATGGGCGATTTTGTGGCTCGCAGTGAAAAAGCCTTGAAGGCTGGTTGTGACTTATTATTGCTTTGTAATGAACGAGAAGGTGTCATTCAAGTGCTCGATAATCTGAAGTTAGAGGAAACAACGGAGTATTTCGCAGCACGCCAAACTCGCTTGAAATCGCTCTTTAAACAAAAATCCTTTGATTGGTCAGAACTCACAAAAACTTCGCGTTGGATTGAAAATCATCAAAAACTGACCGCACTTCAACAAGAGTGGCTTGCTTCTAAATGATTGATTGTCATCATTATCAAAAAGGCGATTGCCGTTCTTGTCAATGGCTTGAAATGCCTTATGAACAGCAACTCGCCAAGAAAGAAGAGCATCTAAAACAACAACTTGCCAAATTAGATTGTGATAATTTAATTTGGCATCCGCCTTTTTATTCCTCCGAGTCTGCCTTTCGTAATAAAGCGAAAATGGTGATAAGTGGCGCGGTGGAACGTCCCATTTTAGGTATTTTACAAGACCCGAATGATCCACAAAGTGCGGTGGATTTATGTGATTGTCCGCTTTATCCGCAACGCTTTGCTGAACTCTTTCCGATTCTAAAAGATTTTATTGGACGTGCGGGTTTAGTCCCTTATAACGTAGCGAAACAAAAAGGTGAGCTGAAATATATTCTGCTTACAGAGAGTCAACATACAAAAAAATTGATGTTGCGTTTTGTATTGCGTTCAGAAACTAAATTGCCGTTAATTCAACGTGAATTTGCAGGCTTATTGGAAAAATTGCCACAGCTTGAAGTGGTGAGTGTGAATATCCAACCTCAACATGCGGCGATCTTAGAAGGTGAGAAAGAAATCTTTTTAACGGACCAGCACACCTTACCAGAAAACTTTAATGGTATTCCGCTGTTTATTCGTCCTCAAGGTTTCTTCCAAACGAATCCACTGGTAGCGCAAGGGCTATATGCAACGGCACAAGATTGGGTGCAAGATTTGCCGATTACTAAACTTTGGGATCTCTTTTGTGGCGTTGGAGGGTTTGGACTGCATTGTGCCAAAGCTTTACAGGATAAACATCAACAAGAAGTGGAATTGACTGGGATTGAAATTTCCCCATCTGCTATTCAAGCGGCGACTCTATCCGCCCAGGTGTTAGGGTTAAACAACGTTAAATTCCAATCTTTGGATGCGGCTAATTTTGCTTTAACACAAGATGAAAACAAACCCGATTTGGTGATCGTCAACCCGCCTCGTCGAGGTATCGGAAAGGAACTCGCTGAGTTTCTCAATGAAATGCAACCGCACTTTATTCTTTATTCCAGCTGTAACGCGATTTCCATGGGAAAAGATTTGCAACACCTAACCAATTATAAGCTTACTCAAATTCAATTATTTGATATGTTCCCGCATACAGCACATTATGAAACTCTAACACTTTTATCTGTTAAAATTTGATTTTTTATGAGCGAGGTGACTTCATTTGAATGAATATGTTGAAAGCCTAGAAAGAGAATTTTCTTCAATAGAAAATGGTTTCAAAGAGGAAGAAAAAAGAGCGTTTACTGATTATAAATCTAATGATAGTGAATTCATCAAAAAATTGGCATTTTTGTCATATCAGTCTGAAGTGTATCAAGTAAGAATGTATAGTGTATTTCTTTTTGGATACTTATCCGAGGATAAAAACATCTTAATGTTTTTAAGAGATGAAGTATCTAAAGACAGCAACTGGCGAGTTCAAGAAGTATTGGCAAAATCATTTGATGAGTTTTGTAAAATAATTGGATACGAAAAAGCTCTTCCTGTTATAGATGATTGGTTAAAGAATAGTAATCATAATACAAGAAGAGCAGTTACTGAGGGCTTGAGAATATGGACTGGGAGACCATATTTCAAGGCAAATCCCAAATGAAGCTATTAGAAGATTAGCTGCGTTAAGAGATGATCCTAGTGAATATGTTAGAAAATCGGTTGGTAATGCTTTACGAGATATAAGTAAGAAATATCCAGAATTAATCAGAGTTGAGCTTAGCACTTGGAGTCTAGAAACCAAAGGGATTAAACAGGTTTATCAACTTGCAAATAAACTCTTAATAGAAAGCTAACAGAAATGTTAGCTTTTTTATTTAGAAATTTAACCGCACTTTTATTTTGCTATAAATTAATGCTATTAAGAAGAACGCTGCTTGTAGCAAAATAATACACGCGCCCGTGGACGCATCAAAATGATAGCTAAGTAGCACGCCTAGTAGGCTCGCAGTTACAGCACTGATGATCGCGATAACCAGCATTTTATCGAAGCGATTCGTCAGTGTTAGCGCAGTGATACCCGGCGCAATTAGCATAGCGACAACTAAAATTACCCCAACCACTTGCATCGTACTCACAATAGTGAGCGCGAGTAATGTGAGCAAGCCATAATGCAATAATTTAGGCGAGAGACCTGCAACACGAGCATGGCTAGGATCAAAACAGTAGAGAAGGAAATCACGACGCTTTAATCCAAGTAAAATAAAAATGATCAAGGCGATGATAGCCGTTTGAATCAGCTCTTGTTGGCTTACACCCAATACGTTTCCGAATAAGATATGTGTAAGATGTTGTGAGGTTTGGATTTTAGTGAACAGCACCAAACCAATGGCAAACATTCCTGAAAATACAATCCCCATCGCGGTATCTTCTTTGATACGGCTATTCTCTTTTAAATAACCCACCCCTAAGGCACAGGCAATACCTGAGACAAAGGCGCCAATCACCAATGGAATACCGGCTAGAAAAGCTAATACAATACCAGGCAGGACAGCATGGGAAATGGCATCGCCCATCAATGACCATCCTTTCAACACCAAATAGCAAGAGAGTATTGCACAGATGACGGCAACCACTAATGCGGTGAGTAGCGCATTTTGCATGAAGGTAAATTGAAATGGCTCAACGAAAATGGCGAACATCTCAGTCATAATCCACCACCTTACGTCGTTTTTGACTGATTAATCCGTATTTAGGTGAGAATAGAAAAGCCAATAAAAATAACAAGGTTTGCAATGTCACGATGACACCACCTGTTGCGCCATCCAGATAATAGCTTAAATAAACGCCGACGAAACCAGTGATTGCGCCCAATGCTACGGCAATTTTGATAAGAGTTTTGAACTTGTCAGTAAGTAAATAGGCGGTTGCACCTGGCGTGATTACCATGGCAATCACTAAAATCGCCCCGACAGTTTGCAATGCGGCAACAACACAAGCACTCAAGAGTGTAAAAAAGAGAACTTTGTAAAACAGTGGTGAAAGTCCAACTGTAATTGCTTGCGTTTCATCAAAGAAAATCAGTAACAGATCCTTCCAAAAAATAAGCAATAAGACCAAGCAAATCAACATAATGATAGCTACTTGATAAATATCTTCATCAGCAATCCCGAGGATATTACCGAGAATGATGTTTTGCACATTTATTGAAGTTGGATTCAGAGAAATAATCAACAATCCCAAGGCAAAGAATGTGCTGAAAATAAAGCCGATAACGGCATCTTCTTTGAGTTTAGAAATGGATTTGATCCATAAAATGGAAAGTGCGGCCAAAATTCCGGCAAAAAAAGCACCTAAAGCATAGGGGAGTGAAAAGGCATAAGCTATCGCCACACCCGGAACCACGGAATGAGAGAGCGCGTCGCCAATTAATGACCAGCCTTTCAACATTAAATAGGCAGAAAGAAAGGCACAAATGCCACCAACTGCGGCACTTATCCACATGGCTTTTTGCATATATTCATAGGAGAAAGGTTCCAGTAAATATTCAAGCATGACTTATTCCTTGTCAGACGGAGGCAGACGACAGGATTTTACAGCCGTTGCAGGCGGATCATTTTTGGTTTCACCATAGAAGACAACGGGACGTTCATCATCCGTAAGCACGGTGACAGCACGTTTATCTTCATCATTATGCAGATCTTCACCTAATAATTTGATGTGTCGTAATACACCACCAAAGACTTTTTCCAAATTATGCTGATTAAATGTATCTTCTGTTTTACCGGCTGCAATCACAGTACGGTTAATCATCACCACTTGGTCACAGAAGTCTGGTACAGAACCCAAGTTGTGGGTAGAAACTAAAATTAAATGGCCTTCAGCACGTAATTGGCGAAGGAGTTCCACAATGGCATTTTCAGTTTTAACATCCACACCGGTAAAAGGCTCATCGAGTAAGATAATTTTACTTTGTTGTGCTAACGCGCGAGCTAAAAATACGCGTTTTTTCTGTCCACCAGAAAGCTCGCCGATTTGTCGTTCAGCTAAATGCTCGATGTTTACCCGTTGCATTGCTTCGAACACTTTTTGTTTATCTTCCGCTTTTGGAATACGCAAAAAGTTCATATAGCCATAACGCCCCATCATGACAACATCATAAACGGAGACTGGAAATTGCCAATCGACTTCTTCCGCTTGCGGCACATAGGCAACCAAATTTTGTTTCAAAGCTCGATTAATTGGCAAACCACAAAGCGAAATATTGCCTTGTTGTGGTTTAATTAAGCCCATGATGCTTTTGAATAGCGTTGATTTTCCGCTCCCATTTACGCCGACAAGAGCACAGATGGTTCCCCCTTGTAATGCAAAGGTAACATCATAAATTGCAGTGTGCCCGTTGTTGTAACGCACGGTTACGTCATTAACGGAAATAGAAGCGGACAGTTCAGTCATTATTTTTCAAATCCTTTGACTATGGTGGATACAGTGACATTCAGTAAGTCAATATAAGTTGGTACAGGGCCATCAGCAGCAGAAAGGGAATCGACATAAAGTACGCCGCCGTACTTAGCACCGCTTTCTTTCGCTACCTGTTGAGCAGGTTTGGCTGACACGGTACTTTCACTAAATACCACTGGAATGTGATTTTTTTTCACTAAATCGATAAGTTTACGCACTTGTTGAGGCGTACCTTGTTGTTCAGCGTTAATTGGCCATAAATAGCCTTCTTTGAGATCGTAATCTTTCGCTAAATAACTAAAGGCGCCTTCACTAGTCACTAACCAACGTTGGTCGGCAGGAATCTGTGAGAGTTTTTCACGTAAAGGTTTATCGAGCTGTTTGATTTTTTCTGCATACGCCGCTGCATTTTTTTGATAAGTATCAGCATTTTGCGGATCGTATTTAACTAATGCATTTTTGATATTTTCGACATAAATCAACGCATTAGATGGCGACATCCAAGCGTGTGGGTTAGGGGCATCTTTATAAGGGCCTTCATAAATAGAAAGTGGCGTGACGCCTTCGGTTACCACAACGGCTGGTTTATCTTTGATATTTTGGAAGAAACGCTCAAACCAACGCTCTAAATTTAATCCGTTCCATAAAATTAAATCAGCAGATTGAGCTTTTACAATATCTTTAGGGGTCGGTTCATACTCGTGAATTTCTGCACCAGGTTTGGTGATAGATTCCACCGTCGCGGCATCGCCCGCAACATTTTGTGCGATATCCTGAATAACCGTAAATGTGGTCACCACTTTAAATTTCGCTTCGGCTTGTAAAGCTGCTAAACCTAGAGCGATAACAGATAGGCTTTTAAATAAATGCTTCATGAGATCTCCTTAAAAATAATGATGAATTAGCATTCTGCATAATAATATCATTTTTTACAAGCTTTTTAAATGAAAATAATTATCAAATCGATAGGTGATTAAAATTAAAAAGCGGAAAATTTTGTGCAAAATTGACCGCTCTTTTTTGAAACAATTAACCACCAACTTGTTGGATTAGACGATCCATACCTGCTTCATCATAGCCTTCTTCATATTGGGCTTCATCAACGGTAAAGTTGTGCATGCTACGCCCTGCGATACAACCGTATTGTTCTAATTTTCCTTTGGTAAAGTTAGTACGAAACGCAGATGAATGGTTATTTAAACTGATCACACCGATGGTAGAGTGATTACATGGATTTTTATTCACAAAGACTAAATTATAGCCAGATTCGCGAATGTAACCGGTTTTATTAATTGCTGCATCAAACACTTCTTCACGCACTAATTTATTGGTGTTTTTAACAAAAACGCTACGTCCGCCAGCTTGAATGAAAGCGCTTGGCATATTCGAGAGGTTTTTGATTTGTTCTTTGTTAAGAGAGTATTTAGCCAGTTTAACCAGATCCATCACACTTGAAATGTTGCTGTCAGATAAACCTGAGCTATCTGAAAAGCGGGTAGAACGCATACCTAATTCTCTCGCTTTCTCATTCATTTTTTGAATAAATTGCAAACGACTCATGCCCGCAGAGCGAGAAAGGGCGTGAGCAGCATAGTTATCAGAATGAACGAGCATCGCTTTTAATAATTCATTACAAGAAATCGGCGTGTATTTTGGTAATTTTGTATGTGTGCCTTTAATGTAATCGTAATCGTCGTCAGTAATCGATGCAGTACAATTTGCGTTTCGATTATTTTCAAGAAACACATTTGCAGTCATTAACTTGGTGACGGAAGCGATAGGTTGAACATGATTCGGTGAGCTACTTTCGAGCACTCGATCATGGGTGAAATCATACACGACATAAGATTGTGCCGTTGCCATTGCTGGCACTAAACACAATACAGAAAGCACTTTTTTTAACATATCTTTTAATATAGCCAACTTAGAGAATAAAACAAAGCTTGTATTCTATCAGTTTTTGTAAGGGTTTGGGATGTGTGAAAGAGAAAAAATTTAAAGTTTTTTAACCGCACTTTTTTCTTCTGTTTTTTTGATTTTTGCGATAACGATCGCAAAGAAGTGCGGTCAAAATTTTCCTTGTTTTTCAAATCTGCTAGCTTATCCGTCGGTAAATCTGTAAAATCTCGGCTCTTTTTTAATATGCGAATTTTTTGTTGCTCAATTCTGAGTAACATCATCGCCGTAATGTGTAATAACGAGGCTTTATGTTAGAACAACCCCTTTCATCCGAAACGAATACAAAAAAGATTAACTTAATGGATTTAACGCGTCAGCAGATGCGTGAGTTTTTTGCTGAATTAGGCGAGAAACCATTTCGTGCGGATCAATTAGTGAAATGGATTTATCATTTTGGCGAAGATAACTTCGACAATATGACCAATATTAATAAAAAATTACGAGAAAAATTAAAAGCGGTCGCTGAAATTAAAGCGCCAGAAGTGGCGGTTGAGCAACGCTCTGCAGATGGCACCATTAAATGGGCGATGCAGGTAGGTGAACAGCAAGTTGAAACGGTCTATATTCCTGAAGCAGATCGTGCGACACTTTGTGTCTCTTCTCAAGTAGGCTGTGCCTTAGCTTGTACTTTCTGTTCGACAGCACAGCAAGGCTTTAACCGTAATTTAACGGTATCTGAAATTATCGGTCAGGTTTGGCGCGCATCAAAAATTATCGGTAATTTTGGTGTGACGGGTGTACGTCCGATTACCAATGTGGTGATGATGGGCATGGGTGAACCATTGTTAAATGTAGCCAATGTTGTACCCGCGATGGAAATTATGCTGGATGATTTTGCGTATGGATTATCTAAACGACGCGTGACGTTATCCACTTCAGGTGTTGTGCCTGCACTCGATATGTTACGTGATAAGATTGATGTAGCATTAGCGATCTCGCTTCACGCACCGAACGATGAATTGCGTGATGAAATTATGCCTATCAATAAAAAATATAACATCAAAATGTTGATGGATTCGGTACACAGATACTTAGAAGTATCGAATGCTAACCATGGTAAAGTGACAATTGAATATGTGTTATTAGATCATGTGAATGATGGTACAGAGCATGCGCATCAATTAGCTCAAGTATTAAAAAATACACCATGTAAAATCAACTTAATCCCATGGAACCCATTCCCAGAAGCGCCTTATGGTAAAAGCTCAAATAGCCGTGTCGATCGTTTCCAAAAAACATTAATGGAATACGGTTTTACGGTAATTGTGCGCAAAACTCGTGGTGATGATATTGATGCCGCTTGTGGTCAGTTAGCGGGGGATGTGATCGACCGAACCAAACGTACAGCAATGAAACGTAAGTTTGGTGAAGGTATTGACGTAAAAGCTGTTAACTAAGCTAAATATAGCAATACTTGTAAAGGGAAAATGGCCTGGAGAAGAGTGATAAGATAGAGGAGTGATAAGATGAAATTAATCCCAATTAACATTCTAAGTGCGGTCATTTTTCCTTTTGTTTTTTCTGCTTGCGTTTCTCAGTCTTCTGTTGATTTTAATAAACAACAAGCAGCAAAAGCCCGAGTTGAATTGGCATTAGGCTATCTGCAACAAGAGGATTTTATTCAAGCAAAACTGAATTTAGATAAAGCCTTTGAACATGATGACCAATATTATCTTGTGCACTCGGCACTTGCGCATTTTTATCAATTACAAGGCGATACGGAAAAAGCGAAGCAAGCTTATTTACAGGCGATTAAGTTAGATGATAAGCAAGGCGATGTGTATAACAACTTTGGTGCATTTTTATGTGGGCAAGGTGAGTTTGAACAAGCTTATTCACAATTTAATGCGGCACTTGCAGCACCGAATTATTATCATCAAGCTGATACCTACGAAAACATAGCACTTTGTGCTTTTGCCGGAAAACAAACCGACGTTTATCAACAAGCGTTGGAGAAATTGCGCCAAGTTGATCCTTCCAGAGCGGAAAAGCTCCGCACACTCAAATAATCATTGCCAAAAGCCCCTTTCGACTTTAAAATTTGGCATTTAGTTTTTTATTTCTATTTCTCTATTTTTATACCTATGAATACAATCGTTGAACAAACTGAAACAACTGAAATCTCCTTTGGGGATAAACTTCGCCAAACACGCGAAGCATTAAATCTTTCTTTGGAAGATGTGGCAAAGGCCATTTCTTTACGTCCAAGCATTTTGGCAAAATTAGAAAATAATGAATTTGTTCAAAAAAATGTACCTTCAACCTTTTTGAGAGGTTACGTACGTAGTTATGCGAAATTTTTACGTATTCCTGATACTGAATGGGCTCATTTAACTTTTGGTGAAGCACATAAAAATGATTTAAGTAAAAATACACGTGCGACTCGTTCAGTTAACCAATATTCTTCTCACAGCCGTTGGGTAGGCACGCTCACAACAATTATTTTACTCGCTGCTGTTGGAATGACTGGCTTATGGTGGTGGCAAAATTATCAAAAATCAAACGAAGAACGTGATAATTTAGTGCAAACCTACGTTGAAAAAGAAAAAACAGCAGAGCTACCGGCTACTCATTCGAATGAAATTCCAGTAACAGTAAATAGTCAGCCTGCGGTGTCAAGCAATGAAACTACGTCTGTAGCGGAAAAAACAAATAATGCTGCTGAACCCGCTGTTTCAACGACTCAAGAAAATCAAGCTCAAACAGGAAACACAGAAGTTTCAACCTCAGCAACTTCAGCACCTACCGTTGAACAAGCGCAAGCACCTGTTGTGGAACAAACGTTACCTAACACAGAACCAACAACAGAGAAAACCGTGCCAGATACACAAAGTGCGGTTGAAAACCCCGCTATTTCTGAAGCACCAACTACAGCGAAAGGCGATCTCGTTATTGAGATCATGAAAAATTCAAGCTGGATTAGTGTGAAAGACAAAAACCGTAAAGTATTAGCGCAAAAAGAATATAAACAAGGTGAAACCTTAACCTTTAATGGTGATGAATATGCCTTGATTATCGGTGCGCCAGGTAACGTTCGCATTACTTATAAAGGCGAAGCGTATCCGCTTACAGTTGATGGCCGTGTGGCTAAATTTAAATTACCAAAACCTTAACGAATAATTTACGAAAGAATGTCAGCAGTAAAACCTACTATCAAACGTCGTGAATCGACAAAAATTTATGTGGGCAATGTACCAATCGGTGGTGATGCACCGATTGCCGTACAATCCATGACAAATACTCGCACAACTGATGTTGAAGCGACCGTTGCACAGATTAAATCTTTGGAGCGTGTCGGTGCAGATATTGTGCGTGTTTCTGTTCCCACCATGGATGCCGCCGAAGCGTTTAAAATCATTAAACAGCAAGTGAATGTGCCATTAGTGGCAGATATTCATTTTGACTATCGCATTGCGTTAAAAGTCGCTGAATATGGGGTGGATTGTTTGCGTATTAATCCGGGCAATATTGGTCGTGAAGATCGTATTCGAGCCGTAGTAGATTGCGCGCGTGATAAAAATATCCCTATCCGTATCGGTGTCAATGCTGGCTCATTAGAAAAAGATATTCAAGAGAAATTTGGTGAACCAACACCAGAAGCCTTGTTAGAATCAGCATTACGCCATGTTGAGATTTTAGATCGTTTAAACTTCGATCAATTTAAAGTGAGCGTAAAAGCATCTGATGTCTTCCTTGCGGTGGAATCTTACCGTTTACTTGCTAAAGCCATTAAACAACCATTGCATTTAGGTATTACGGAGGCGGGCGGCGCACGTGCAGGTGCGGTGAAATCTGCAATTGGTTTAGGTATGCTGTTGGCGGAAGGTATTGGTGATACCTTGCGTGTCTCTTTAGCCGCTGATCCTGTAGAAGAAATCAAAGTTGGTTTTGATATTTTGAAATCATTACGTATTCGTTCTCGCGGGATAAACTTTATTGCTTGCCCAACTTGCTCTCGTCAAGAGTTTGATGTGATCGGCACGGTGAATGCACTGGAACAACGTTTAGAAGATATTATCACCCCAATGGATGTGTCTATTATTGGTTGTGTGGTAAATGGCCCAGGTGAAGCATTAGTGTCTGACCTTGGCGTGACCGGCGGTAATAAGAAAAGTGGCTATTATTTAGATGGCGAGCGTCAAAAAGAACGTTTTGATAACGACGCGATTATTGACCAATTAGAAGCAAAAATTCGTGCCAAAGTTGCACAACAAGATCCAAAAAATCGAATTATTTAAGGAAAACTCGTGGCAAAAAATATTCAAGCAATTCGTGGGATGAATGACTGTTCCCCAACTGAATCTCCACTTTGGCAATGGATTGAAGGGCAGGTTCGCCAAATTTTAAGCAGCTACGGCTATTCAGAAGTACGTATGCCAATCGTGGAAAGCACACCATTATTTGCTCGTGCAATCGGTGAAGTAACCGATGTTGTCTCAAAAGAAATGTACACATTCTGGGATAATGATGAGCAATTAACACTTCGTCCTGAAGGTACAGCTGGATGTGTGCGTGCTGCGATTGAGCACGGTTGGATTTATAACAATGAACAACGTTTATGGTATATGGGACCGATGTTCCGTCATGAGCGTCCACAAAAAGGTCGTTACCGTCAATTCCATCAAGCAGGTGTGGAAGTATTTGGTATTTCAACCCCTGAAATTGATGCTGAGTTAATTATTTTAACGGCATGTTTGTGGAAAGCCTTAGGTATTGATCAACATGTTTCTCTTCAATTAAATTCGATTGGTTCATTAGAAGCACGTGCAAACTATCGTTCTGCATTAGTGGCTTTCTTAGAAAATCACCAAGATTTAATGAGCGAAGAAGAGAAAGAACGTCTTGTAAAAAATCCATTACGTATTTTGGATACTAAAAATCAAGCATTACAAGATGTATTGGACGGCGCACCAAAATTATTGGATTATTTAGATGATGAAAGTCGCGAGCATTTTGCACAGTTATGTGGTTTATTAGATGCGGTTGGCATTCAATATGAAATTAATCCAAAATTGGTTCGTGGCTTAGACTATTATAATAAAACCGTATTTGAATGGGTGACATCAGCATTAGGTGCACAAGGCACCGTATGTGGTGGTGGACGTTATGACGGCTTAGTGGAACAACTTGGTGGCCACGCAACAAGTGGCGTCGGTTTTGCAATGGGCTTAGAGCGTTTAGTGCTACTCGTTCAAGAAGTGAATAAATCGATTCCGGTAAAAAGTGCGGTAGATATTTACATTGTTTATCAAGGTGAAGGCACAACATTAGCTGCATTCCAACTCGCTGAAAAACTTCGCTCAGAATTACCGCACTTAAGCACCATGTTGCATTGCAGCGGCGGTAACTTTAAAAAACAATTTAGACGCGCTGATAAATCAGGTGCAACCCTTGCCCTTGTGCTCGGTGAAAGCGAAGTGCAAAATAATCAAGTGGTGGTAAAACACTTACTTGGCGAAGCTGAGCAACAAACCATTGATGTGGCCAATTTAATTGAACACGTGAAAGCTCAATTTTAATTTTAGAAGGATAGGAAAATGGCATATACCATTGAAGAAGAACAAGAACTGAATCAGTTAAAAGA
>OLQY01001985.1_pt1 | contig 14684 bp, 10 predicted proteins | sample 1672851 | NCBI WGS metagenome assembly OLQY01 (sample SAMEA3136730, study PRJEB25190) | human gut metagenome | reverse complement strand
AAACAATAAGTATGATAATGATTTATTGCATAGCTTTTTTAGGAGCAAAAGATAAAATAATTAAATATTTATTAAATGGGTTAGTCATTTCAATTATGTCTACAGGTCTATTCTTTATAATTAATAAAATTGAAACATGGAATATTGTAAGCCTGCTAATAACACTTATAAGTATTTCTTTAATAATTAGTAAAATTTATGATGAAAATATTATTATATGTATTATACAATTAGTTTTTACATATTTTTTTGTAGCAATTTTAGAATCTATATACATGATATTAAGTATTAGTTTCTTGGGGGATTTATATATCACGGGACCGTATTTATTTGTTGTAATTATTTATTTTATTTGTGTGATTTATTTAATTTTTAAATTACTGAAGAATAAAAAATATAATATTGAGAAGTTTAGTAAGTTTATTAGTACATATAATAACTTTATTTTAGCTATTATTAATATAGCGATGTTTTTATTTGTTTATAGAATATTACTTAGGGATAGTAGCATTGAACAAGGTGTTATTGCAGAAATTGCAGTGCTTTTTTTGGCTATAATTTCAATAAACGTATTTTATTTTTATGATGTTTATAAAAAAGATAAAAAGAAAAAAAGTTCAGAAATAAAAGAAAGTATGAATCCACTTATACAAGAGCTAATAGATGAAATGAAGGCTAATGAACATGAATATAAGAATCATTTAAATATATTATATTGCATGATACAGGTATGCAAAGAAGATGAATTAAAGGATAAAGCTAAAAAGTACATAGGTAATGTTTTTGAAAATAAAAACTTATTAAATAATTTATCTAAAGTAGAAAATACAATTTTAAAAGCAGTTTTATTAAGCAAAATAAATCAAGCTGAAAAAAATGAAATAGATTGCTATTATTTTATTGATAGCCAGCTTGAAGGAATGCCTTTAGATGATAGCGAACTTACAGTAGTTTTAAGCAACTTATTAAATAATGCAATTGAAGCTGCAAGTAAGAGTGAGAAAAAAGTAATTGAAATTTCAACTGAGTATTATGAAGGAAAATATATAATTGAAGTATCTAACAGTGTAGATAATCTTACAAAAAGTATGGTAGCTGATATTTCAAAAATAAGATTTTCTACTAAAGGGACAGGCCGAGGATATGGTTTATATAATGTCAAAAATATAGTTGAAAAATATAAGGGTAAAGTTAATATGTCATTAGAAGAAGACATATTTAATGTTTTAATTGAAATATAAAGCGAAATGATATGAAAAATACTAGGTATTTTTCATATCATTTTTTTATTTAGTTTTACTTTTAAGATTTTTATCAACTTTTTCTAAATAATTATGTTCATTTACAATGCCTTGCATGTTTTGTAAAATTTCCGATAGATGCTAGATGCGATGAATTAATAGAATTAACATTTTTACTCATAAAAAACACTCTCCTTTAATAATAGTATTCCAAATGATAAAAAATCTATTATTTAACTATATGGATTAAATTGACAATAATTCTATATAAGTGTAGAATTAATATAATTTATGGGGCAAAATTCCTTAAATTATAAATATATGAGGGAGAGAGTAAAATGAAAGCGATATTAACAGTAATAGGCAAGGATAAAGTAGGGATTATAGCTGGGGTTAGCACAGAATTACAAAAGCTAAATATAAATATTTTAGATGTTAATCAAACAATCATGGGTGAGTTTTTTACTATGATAATGATGTTGGATTTAAAATTAAGCAGTAATAATTTTGAAGAAATTAAGAAGGCTTTAGAGTTAAAAGGAAAAGAACTTGGTGTTGAAGTAAAAATACAAAGAGAAGAAATATTTAACTCAATGTATACAGTATAAAATTATAAGCTTTAATGGAGGAAAATTATGAATGCAAATAATATTTTAGAGACGATTAAAATGATTGAGGAAGAGAAATTAGATATAAGAACAATAACAATGGGAATTTCTCTTTTAGATTGTATAGATAGTGATGGAGATAAAGCTAGGGAAAAAATATATAATAAAATTACTACATGTGCTAAAGATTTGGTAAAGGTAGGAAACGAAATAGCAAATGAATTTGGAGTACCAATAGTTAATAAAAGAGTTTCTGTTACACCAATTTCTATAATAGCAGGTGCAACTGATGAAACAGATTATGTAAAATTTGCAGAAACATTAGATAAGGCAGCTCATGAATTAGGAATTGATTTTATAGGAGGATTTTCAGCACTAGTACATAAAGGATATACTAAAGGTGATAGAATTTTAATTAATTCAATTCCAGAAGCCTTAGCAAAAACAAGCAAAGTATGTGCATCTGTAAATGTGGGTTCAACTAGATGTGGTATTAATATGGATGCAGTAAAAGAAATGGGACAAGTTATTAAGAGAACTGCTGATTTAACTGCAGATAAAAAGGGGTTTGGATGTGCAAAGCTTGTAGTATTTGCAAATGCAGTAGAAGATAATCCTTTTATGGCAGGAGCTTTTCATGGGGTAGGAGAAGCTGACAGGGTTATTAATGTAGGAGTAAGTGGACCTGGAGTAGTTCAAAGAGCTATTGAAAAGGTAAAAGGAGAGAGCTTTGATGTAGTTGCTGAAACTATTAAAAAGACAGCATTTAAAATAACAAGAATTGGACAATTAGTTGCACATGAAGCTTCAAAAAGATTAGACACACCATTTGGGATAGTAGATTTATCATTAGCACCAACACCTGCAATTGGAGATTCTGTTGCACATATATTAGAAGCAATGGGGTTAGAAGTAGTAGGAACACATGGAACCACAGCTGCGCTTGCATTATTAAATGACCAAGTTAAAAAAGGTGGAGTAATGGCATGTAGTCATGTTGGCGGGTTAAGTGGAGCATTTATTCCAGTATCTGAAGATGCCGGCATGATAGATGCTGTTTTAAATGGATCATTAAATTTAGAAAAACTTGAGGCAATGACAGCAATATGTTCAGTTGGATTAGATATGATTGCAGTTCCAGGAGATACATCTGCAGAGACATTATCGGCTATGATTGCAGATGAAAGTGCAATAGGAGTTATAAATAACAAAACTACGGCTGTTAGAATAATTCCAGCTCCAGGATGCAAAGTTGGTGATATGGTTGAGTTTGGGGGATTATTAGGTAGAGCGCCTGTAATGCAAGTAAATAAATATTCTTCATTCGATTTTATTCAAAGAGGTGGTAGAATACCAGCACCGATACATTCATTTAAGAATTAAATCATTTTATTATTTAGAGATATCACATGAATTTATTAGTTATAAATTAATATATTTCATTATATATCTCTATTTTTTATGTTATAATAAGGGATTTGGACAGTAATTAATATTTTTAATATAATAAAATTTGGAAAAGACAAAATAAAAGTGTTTAAAATAGGCAATACTATAAATAATTATCACTATACAAATTAAAGATAGTGGATTATTATTAAATGTTGCATAAAATATTAGAAAAAAATAGATTGGTCGTGATGAGAACAAATGAATGAAAATTTAGCTTTAGAGAAAGAAATTCTTGAACAAAAGCGTAAAGATATATTAAAAGAAGTAGAACAAAAGAAAAAGTATCAAGAAGAAATAGAACAAAAATTAAGAGTAGTAACAAAAGAGGCTAAAGGAAGTTATAGTCAAGAAAAAGAAAATACAGAAAAGATATATAATCTTTTAAAGAAGGAAATAGAAAATTATGAAGAGGCAATAAAAAATCCTTACTTTGGTAGAGTTGATTTTGATGAAAAGTTTGGAAACCAAGAAAAGATATATATAGGTAAAAAGGGAATAACATCAACTTATGATGGTGAAGAAATAGTTGTAGATTGGCGAGCGCCTATAGCAGATCTTTATTATAGTGGTACAGGTGGAGAAGCATATTATAGGGCTCCAATGGGAGTTATTGAAGGCGATTTGAATTTAAAAAGAAAATTTTTATATAAAGATGAAAATATAGATAGAATTTTTGATGAGGCTACAAACGAGATTATTATAAATAGTGAAGAAGGTTCTGGACTTGTTGATGAATTCTTAAAGATTAATTTAGAAGAAAGTCGTGGTAAGAAGCTAAAAGAAGTAGTTGCAACAATTCAAAAAGAGCAAAATGATATAATCAGATGGCCTAAAAATTTACCTATAATAGTTCAGGGGTCAGCGGGATCGGGTAAAACCACAGTTGCATTACATAGATTGGCGTATTTACTATATAGATATAGAGAGTCTATGGATGGTAAAGATATTTTAGTTTTAGCACCAAATAAATTATTTTTAGATTATATTTCAGATATTCTTCCTACATTGGGAACGAGTGATGTGAAGCAAACAACATTTCAAGAGCTAGTTATGAAACAGTTAAAGTTAAGAGGAAAGATTAAAACTAAGGATGATAAATTAAAAGAACTTATTGAAATTGAAGATAATGTAGAAAAGCAATTTATAATTGATTCCTCTAGAGTAAAGGGGAATTTAACTTTTAAAACAATAATAGATAGATACATAGCACTATTAGAAGGAAGTTCACTAGAAATAGATGATATATTAATTTCAGGTTATGTCTTATTTTCAAAGAGAGAAATAATGAGACTTTATTTAAAGGACCTTTCAAATTATCCTATAAACAAAAGAAAAGATGAAATAAAAAGATATCTAAGTTTAAAATTGAAAGAAAGGATATCGAGTCTTCTTATTCAAATTGATAGAGAATGGGATTTGAAAATTAGAGAAATAAAAAAGAGAATGAATGATGGTGAAGAAAGAAGACATAGATTAATAGAAATATATAACGAAAGAGATAGCTTAAAAGAACATGTTAACCATGATTCTAAAAAAGTAATGAATGATTATTTTAAGCATTGGAGAGGTATAACTTGTAGTGATATTTATTATAAGTTATTTGAAGATGACCAAGTGTTTGAAATAGCCACTGCTAATAGAATTCCTGCAGAATTAGCAGAATATATTAAAAATGATGTTATTAGAAATCATGAAAATGGAATAATAGATGAAGATGACTTACCAGCATTATTTTATATTCATATGATGCTAGAAGGTATAGATGAGAAAAATAAGTTTAAGCATATTGTTGTGGATGAAGCACAAGATTATAGTCCTCTTCAAATATATTTAATCAATAATATGACTAAAGGAAACTCATTAACTTTAGTAGGAGATTTAGCTCAAGGAATATATCATTATAAAGGAATTAGACGATGGGAAGATATAATTGAAGGAGTATTTGATGGTAAAGCAACCTTTATTTCTTTAAGTCAAAGTTATCGTTCAACTGTCGAAATAATAGAATTTGCTAATTCAGCTTTAAAAGCACAAGAATTAAATATAAAGAGTGCAAAACCAGTATTAAGACATGGGGATAAGCCTCAAATTATAAAATCAGTATCAAGAAGAGAATCTGTAAAGTTAATTGATGAAATAGTAAAGAGATTAAATTCTCAAGGGAAACATAGCATTGCAATTATAACTAAAACTTATAGTGAAGCTAAGCTTTTAGATAAGGAATTGAAGAAGTATACTGACTTAGAATATACTTTGATAAAAGGAAATGAGAAAGAAGCAGCACATACAGATATAGTAATTATTCCGACTTATTTAACAAAGGGATTAGAATTTGATGGTACTATTATCTATAATCCAACAGAAAAGAATTATCCAAATAATACATTGAATCAAAGATTATTATATGTAGCTTTGACTAGAGCTCTTCATAATGAGTATATAATTGCGGAAGATGAGTTATCAAAGAATATATTTATGAATTAATTTAAATAATAAGAACGATAAGATATATGGTAAAAGTAATTATCTTATTGTTCTTTTTGTATATAGTATACATTGTATGTAAATGTTAACAAAAATAAAAATCTCTACATGAAAGAAATTAATTCCTTCATGTAGAGATTTTTTTTATCCTGCCTTATAGATACCTTAAGTTTGCTAAGAAAATTAGCAATTACTATATGGTGGATTAAAATCATCATATGGGAATGAAAGTTGATTAAATGTTGCACAAGGATCATTAACAATTGATGGTTGACATTGAGGTATTTCACCAATGTCACTTGTGACAACAGTCATATTTGTAATCCTATATAATTCAATGATTGTAAATAAACCTATTATGATATCAGCACGGCCGTATACAGTAGGTGCTGTACCAGGAGTAGTTGAAACAGGATATTTACAAATAGTATTTGCTAATGAGTTTGCAATTGCTTGTACATAAACTTCAGGTAAATTATTAGTATTTGATTGTGAAGCTTCACCAGTTATAGAATCGAAGGTTACAACTGTAGTATTATCATCTACACAACCACCTTCTAATGAAATCTTCTTAGTATAAACTGTATAAGCTGGAATAGTATTATCAGGTAGATCAGAAGGTCCACCAGTTACTGTTACTGCTAAAACATTACCAGAACTATCTAATAATTGTAAATAGTAAGTGAAAGTATAAGTTACTACAACATCATAAAATCCAGGAATATTAAATTGACCTTGAGGATTTACTTTGGCAGCAATACTAGTTGCAAAATTAGTTAAAGAAAGACTTTTTACTGTACTATCAAAAATAATAGTATTTCCTTGAGTAATTGTACCAATAATTGGACTTCCGCTAGCACTTGATAAACTTTCTGCATTTAACATACTAGAAGGTATAGGAATGATTTGACAAGGATCCGGCATTACTGGTCCTGGATCATCTGATGAATCAGAGCAATCCATACTGCATGGCATTGGAGGTGGCATCATTGGACCACATATTGGTTTTAAGCAGTCTTGTTGTTTACATCTTCCATATATTTTTTTAGCTATTAAACACTCATCATAGAGTGTATCAGATTGAACAACATTAAAATTGTCTTGTGACATATATATATCCTCCTTAAATTCTAGATTAAGATTAATCTAATACTATAATATGAGGGGGATAATAAATTGTGAAAAATACTTTTATACTCTCATTATCAATAAATTTAATACATATTCATAAAAATAAATACATATTTTTACTATAGAATAATTTAAGGTGATATTATGATTAAAAAAGTAAAATTCATTAATTATGAAGAAGAGATTTATAAAATTTTTATGGATCAAAACAATTTATATTGTTCAGTATCAAATAAAGTACTAGAGTTGAGTAGTGGGATAGAAGATTATTGTTTAGAATATTTTAATAACTCTATATGGATAGCATTTTATGATAAAACATATAGAATTTCACTAATAGAAATATGTTTAAAATATAATGAAGAAATAAAGTTAAAAAAACATTTTTCTATGGAGACAAGTAAGTATTGTAATAGTATTGATTTATTAGAAATGAACATCAAAAATAAAGAGCAAATTAATCTAATTTTTAGAGGATGGAATAAAACTAAAACTAAGGCATTAATTTATAATAATAAAATAGCAGCATCAAATAACTTAAGAATAATATCAGATGGAACTTCTAGCGGCAGCAGCAAACCATATATGGTTTATTCCTATGAGGATATGGCATATATATTACTTTGTGAAGAAAATCCAAATCATGAATATGTTATTTATGATTTATTAAATGAAAATATTACGACAAGTTTTAACTTGGCAAATGCTAAAAATATTTCATTAATAACATATGAACAACAACCAATATTGTTCTATAGTAAAAAAGTAAGCAATAATTTAGAATTAAAATTTAGGAATATAAATTTAGATAAAGTTGATGAAGTATTAAAAGATGAAATAAGCTTAGATTTACCTAAAAATATAAAGGATCCAATAATATCAACATTTATGAATAAAGTATATGTTGTTTGGAAAGATGAAAAAGGAATTAATACAGCAAAATCAGAAAACTTAAAAGAGTGGAATTTTAATTTATATAAAAATAAACCAATAAGTGCTTCAATTATTAAGGTAATAAATAATAAAGCAGAAAAAATCAATACTTATTTTAATGCTAATATTATTACAAATTATATTTATAGTGAAAATAATAATAATATTCAAAGTGAAAATAACCTAATAAATATAAGTGGTGAAAATACTATTGAAAATAAAATTAAGTATATAAATAAAATTAGTGAACTAACTAGAAAATATAATAAGAGATATAATGAATATTTAAGAAGAATTAATGAATTAAATAAAATAATTGATGAAAAAGATAGATTAATAGGTGAATTGTTAAATAAAAGATAACAAGTATCAAATATTTTTAATTAAGCATAGCTTATAATAGGAATATTGTGGGGGAATAAAATGAAAGTATATGATTTGGAAAGGTTTTGTATTGAACAAGAAGATAAAATAAATTGTTTTTATAGAAATGATAAAGAGATATTTATATCACAATATAAAGAACATCAATTAATTTATGAAAAATCTTTAATAAATGACTGCAAAATTTTAAATAATGTAATTTTAAATTTAGATAATAGTATAGCAATCATTTATATTAATTTAAATGGAGATTTAATCTTATGCAAATTAATTGATGATGAGCTTCAAAGTCCAATTTTATTAACTAAGTTAGTATCAAAATATAAATCAATTCAAATAGCATCCTTAAATAATATGTTAAATATTTTTTATATTAAAGAAGTAAATAATGTAAATGTATTATGTTTTAGAAGGCTAAATAATAAATTATTACTATCAGCTGATATCAGTATGGATACTTTAGATGTTAATCCAGAAATACCATATATTTTAAATGTTAAAGATAATAAGTTATTGGTAGCGTATGTAAAATTAGGAACACCTAATTATATTGGGTATAGATTATTTGATGAAAAAAAGAATAATTGGTCTGATTTTATAGTATTAGATGCATATCCGAAATTAATAGAAGATATTAATTTTATAAAAAATAATAAACATATAGCATATACTTATACTTTTAGAAAAAGTAATAATATAAACTTAGTATTTGGTGTTGGGGAGAATGATATAAGAAAAAGAATTATAGATGAGATGACAGAAAATGCAAAGTATACTGACATATCTATAATTGGTGATGATAGGCTTAATATAATAACTATAGATGAAAAAAATGCTAAGATAAGAGAAGTTAATAGTAAGGGCGAGGCTAAATTAAGTTTAGAAGTAAATTTACAGAATGTAGATAGTATAGAAAAATATTATTTTGAAACAGATAGAAAAATTTTAAAGAATACAATAATTATTATTAAAACAATTGAAGGTGAATTATATACTGATATAGATTTAATTGAAAATAATGCAGAAAAAATTAAGGTAGAAAAGGTAATTGAATTACCTCAAGAGCAGAGTGATTCTGTAGAAAGTGAATCTATAGAAAGTGAATCTATAGAAAGTGATGTAATAATGACAGAAGAAGAGTTGAAAAATGAAATGAAAGAAAAGACAATAGATAAGGAATATGTGGATAAGCTTATAGACAAAATAACAGGTTATGAGGAAATTATTAATAAATTTATGAGTAAATTTACACAATTTGATGATGATAGAGAAGAACTATTAAATAATATAGATGATTTAAATGATCAATTAGAAGAGAAGAATATAAAAATAAGTGAATTTGAATCATTATTGATTGAAAGACAAGACATGTTATATACATATGAAAATGAAATTAGAGAACTAGAAAGAGAAAAAGAAGAGGTTAATATAGAAATTGAAAGTAAAGTAAATGAAATAGAAAGCTTGAAACAAAGTATAAGTAAGTATAAGCATGAAAATGAATATTGTAATAATATAATACAAACATTAGAAAATAATAAGGAAATTGATAAAAAGATAATAGAAGAAAATTTAGAAAAGATTAAGTTTTTAAGTGCATCTATAAGTAAATATGAAAATGATCAAAAGTATTACAATAATAGAATACAGGAGTTAGAAAGTAATAAGGAAATTGATAAAGAAACTATAGATATCAATTTAGAAGAAATAGGAAAATTAAATAAAGCTATAAATAAATATGAAAATGATATTAAAGATTACAATAATAAAATAGAAGAGCTTAATAATATATTAACTGAAAATAAAGAAGAAATAAATAGAGTAAATGAAATGAATGATCAATTAAAGGAAAAAAACAGTGAAGAAGTTAGTAGATTAAATAAGCTTCTTAATAAAATAAAGATAGAAAATAAAGAATATGTGGATGAGATTGATGAATTAAAGCTCCAATTAAGCAAGTTAAATGATATTATTGAAAATGCAAAAGAAGAAAAAGCTATATATGTAAATGAAATAAAAGTGTTAAATAATAAAGTAAGAGAATTAAATAGAATTCTTAGAAATGGATTTATGTAGTTAGTAATTTAATATATAAAAATAAAGGGGGAATATATCTCCCTTTATTTTATAGTATGCCAAAATATAAAATTAGTATTTAGAGATAATAAAAAATATTACTGGGAATCAAAATTTCCAGTAATATTTGATTTATAAGAGGTTATATTACACAAAATTATCTACATTCTCAATTATCTATAGTATTACTAGATAGAATAAGATTATAATTATTTATTACTTATTATATAAATTTCTAATTGCAACTATAAAACTTTCTATATCATTAAAATTATTAAAATATCCAGGACTAACCCTAACAGTGCCTATGCCTTCTGTGCCAATTATTTTATGAATAAGAGGAGCACAATGATAGCTAGTGCGTACGTAAATGTTTAATGAGTTTAAATATTGCCCAACTTCAGAACTATCGCGGTTATCAATATTAAATGATAATACTGGAGTTTTTAGTAAAGGGTTTGTTTCTCCATAGAGCTTTACGAAGGATAAGCTTTGTAATTCATTGGTTAAATACACCATAAGTTCAGTTTCGTGATGCCTAATATTACTAAGTCCTTTAGATAAAATAAATTTTACACCTTCATTTAATCCTATTATTCCAGGGGTGTTTAAAGTACCACTTTCAAACTTATCTGGCAAAAAGTTAGGTTGAATAAATGAGTCAGAATTACTTCCGGTACCACCTTCCTTTAATGAAGGAATATCTATATTATCGGAAATGTATAAACCACCTGTTCCTTGTAATCCAAATAAAGATTTATGACCAGGAAAAGCTAATAAATCTATGTTCATTTTCTTTACATCTATATCGATATAACCAATTGTTTGAGCAGCATCGACTATTAAGAAAATTCCTAATGATTTAGCTAAATTTCCAATGGCCTCAATATTTTGAACTGTACCCAAAACATTAGAACCATGATTTATTATTATGGCTTTAGTATTTTTTTTTACAGATTTTTTTATATCGTTTATATCTAAATATCCTAGTGAATTAACAGGAATTATTGTTGTTTCAACATTATTTTTTCTTAATGTATATAATGGACGTAATACTGAATTATGCTCAATCATTGTTGTTATAGCATGATCTCCAGGTTTTAATATACCTTTAATAGCTAAATTTAAAGCCTCAGTAGTATTTGAGGTAAACACTATGTTTAGAGGATTTTCTATATTTAATAACTTAGAAAGCCTTTCTCTACAATCAAATATTTTGACCTCGCATTGAATTGATAAATTATGAGATCCTCTGCCAGGGTTAGCACAATAATTTCGCAAGCAGTCATCTACAGAATTATATACTTCTGCTGGTTTTGGAAAGGTTGTTGCAGCATTATCTAAATATATCATAAATCCTCCTAATTTATATTATTGATAATTAAATGTCAATTTTTTCATAAACATATCGTTTTGTTTTTGTATTGACATATTTTTTATGAATTGCACGAATAGGTGCATTTTTATCTTTTATAATTTCTATAACATTATCTATTTTATCTTCAGATACTTCAATAGAACGTGCACAGCCTGCTGAAAGGCAACAAGGGGTTTGAATCATATAAATTTTTATTGATTGTTCTTTTAGTAATTTATATAAATACATGCTATAGTTTGCGGAATCAAAGGTTATTATATATACCGGTTTCTCAATCATTTTATCTCCCCCTAGTGTGATTTCTTATAATAGTATATTCATAGTATATAAATTCAGTGTAAGAAATGATAAGAAAAGTTCAATGGCTAGATAATAAAACCTATATAAATAAGCGAATTATATTTCTATTAAGTCAATAATATATATATGAATTTTTTATAGAGGAAAAGATTATATAATCTGGTATGAAAAATTTAAACTGAATACAAAGGTTAATAAATACCTTTTTAAAGTATAGAAATAAACTTTTTAAAAAGTATTGCATTCGATTAAATAAGATAATATAATATTCATATGGAGGGATAAAAATGAAAGTACAAGGAAGTTTAAAACAATATCTAAAATGGCTAATAGGGAGTTATATAGTAATTGGAATATTATTATTATTTAATAGTAAACTAATTTTTGATTTTTCATTAAGTTGTGCAGTCTTAATAATACCGTTTGTATTATGTACAATTGGATATGGTGTAATTACATTAAATAAAAAATACATAACTAGCGGTATTATAGTAGGGATTCTATATGTTGTAGCAATGGTAGGGTTTAGTCCAATTATAATGCCAAGTGCTCATAGAAATTTAATTGGAGATGTTGAAGAAATCGAGTTTACAAGCAAGATAGAGCATATGGATTTAAATCAATTACCAATTATAGATAAGGAGTTAGCTTATAAGCTTGCTGATAAAAAGTTAGGGGAGATACCTAGCTTAGGAAGTCAAGTTACAATAGGGGATTTATCATTGCAAAGTGTGAATGGTGAGCTTTATTATGTTGGACCATTAGAGCATTCTTCATTTTTCAAATGGTTAACTAATCATGAGGGAACTAAAGGATATATAAAAGTTAGTGCTACAAATCAAAATGATGTACAATTGGTAACTGAATTAAATGGGGAAGAAATACATTTAAAATATATTCCATCAGCATATTTATTTAGTGATTTAGATAGACATGCTTATTTAAAAGATATGACAGCAGGTCATACTGATTATACTTTTGAACTAGATGATGATGGAAGACCTTACTGGGTAATAACAAGATATGATAATGCAGTAGGATTAACAGAACAAAAAGCTATAGGAACAGAAATAATAGATGCTCAAACAGGTGAAACTAATATTTATGATATTGAAAATACACCAAGCTGGGTAGATAGAATACAGCCTACAAGTTATATAAATAATTATTTAAATAGGTGGGGAGAATTAGTTCATGGTATATTTAACTTTAGTGATAAAGATAAATTAAAAACTACTCCAGGTATGAATATTATATTTAACGATGATATTTGTTACTATTATACAGGAATTACTTCTGTAGGTAATGATGAGGGGTTAGTTGGATTTATGTTAACTAATACTAGAACTGGTGAAACTACAATGTATAAGACTGCTGGTGCCACAGAAAGTGCAAGTATGAAGTCGGCAGAAGGAAAAGTACAACAATATGGTTATACAGCAACGTTCCCATATTTAATTAATATACAATCTGAACCAACTTATTTCATGACTTTAAAGGATTCAAATGGACTTGTTAAACAATATGCTATGGTAAATGTAAAGAATTATAATACAGTGGCAGTTGGAGATACATTGCAATCAACTCTAAACAGATATTTAGAAGCGTTAACTAATACAAATATTTCTTTAGAAGGAAGTAATAGTGAAGAAGCTTTATCAGGTGAAGTTGAAAGGATTGGTTTAGTAGTTAAAGAAGGAACAAGTATTTATGATATTAAATTAAAAGGACAAGATAATTTCTTTACTGTATCAACTGAAACATCAAGAGAAGTTGCTTTAACACAAGTTGGAGACACTGTAGCTATTAAATTTATACAAGTTGGTGATGGACAGTATATTATTACTAATTCTTTCGAGAATTTATCTTTAAGAGGTAATATAGATAATAATAGTGAATCCTCTTTAGAAGAAGCAGGTAAAGCAAATGATAATAATGATTTAAATGTACAAGAGGATAATACTGAAGCAGCAACTGATATACAATAAATAAAATATAAATTTTAAGTAACTATCAAGGTTATACTTGATAGTTACTTTGTTTTAAAATTGATAAAAAGTTAAATAAAATTTTTGCAGTAAGTCCCCAAATAACATACTCATTATAAGTATAAAACAAAATTTCATAGGAACCTGTTTTAAATTTATAATCTTGCTTGCTTGGAATTAAATCATAAGGAAAATTATCATGAGGTGTTATATTAACTTTATTAATATATTTAGTAGGCTTATGATTTAATAAGTATTGTAAAGGAACTAAAAAAACCTTTTCAACTTCAGTAGAGTTAATGGATAAATTGTTTAAATTATTTATTGTTATTAAATAAGGATGAATTAGTATATCAAATGGAGAAATAAATAAATCTAAAGGAGATATAATATTTATATCATTTTCACAAAGCCCAATTTCTTCGCATGTTTCTCTTATTGCAGTATCTAATGGATGTTCATCTTTTTCTATTTTACCCCCAGGAAAGCAAATTTCACTTGGTTGGCTTCGAAGTGTTTTAGCCCTAATTTCAAATAAAATGTGGGGTTCATCATTGTAATTAACAATTGGAATTGTAACTGAGGCACGTTTGAAGTTTTCCCAACCATTAATATAAGGCTTGTAATTTGAAAAAATGTTGTTTATAGTATTACTCATAAAAATCACCTAATTATTTTTGACGAATTGTCAAGCTAAGTGCAACACTTA
>OLQY01001978.1_pt1 | contig 14762 bp, 12 predicted proteins | sample 1672851 | NCBI WGS metagenome assembly OLQY01 (sample SAMEA3136730, study PRJEB25190) | human gut metagenome | reverse complement strand
CAGCTTTGATTGTCTGTGGATCCATATCCATTGTCTCAGCTCCGTAGCACCAGCATGGTGTAACTGTAAGAGTGATATCTACACCCTCTTTACGGAATTTATCCGCACATGCAGCGCTCTCACCAACACGTCCGATGGTGGTATCAGCAATAACAACTTTTACAGGCTCACCATTTGAATATTTCAGGTTCTCCTCGAAAAGCTTTGCTGCGGATTTGGCCATGTTCATAGTCTGATCTTCCAGAGATCCTCTTACATCGAGGGCTCCTCTACGTCCGTCGATGGTTGGTCTGATACCGATAACCGGATAGCTGCCTACTAATCTGCTCTTTGCCATAGTAACAATTACCTCCTAAATTTATATTCACTATTATAACTTACTGTTTTTTTACGTTCCAACAACTCCTGTCTGAACTATGCTTTTATTATACGATTGCATCTTTTAAATTACTTGTGTTATAATAGCAAAAAACAGTACAATATTCACTTTTTCATATGAGTTCCTAAAAAAACTATAAAATTTAAGAAAGAAGGGTTGTATTTTGCACGATCTTGGAAGAAATGAGGACAGACTTCGAGGTACCTATGAATTTCCTTTTGAATTCCACCACATTGACAGCAGCCATCCACGCTATGTCATGTCCTACCACTGGCATGTAGAATGTGAAATCATGCGTGTATTACAGGGCACTCTCACCGTCACTTTAGACGAAAAAAGTTTTACAGCAAAAGCCGGAGATGTGATTTTTGTCAATAGTGGAGTTCTGCATTCCGGAATTCCTCAGGATTGTATCTATCAGTGCATTGTTTTTGATATGAACATGTTTCTGAAATTTAATTCCGTCTGCACAGAATATATGCAGAAGATCAGCCACCAGGAGCTGCTGATCTATCACCATTTCACCGAAAAGCAGCCTGATATCCAGAGAGCGGTGAACTCTCTTTTTGATTCTTTCTGGCAGAGGAAGCCAGGATATGAGCTGGTTGTGTTTGGACAATTTTACCACTTTTTCGGATTGGTTTTTGGTAATCATTACTACCTGGAAAGCCTGCGGAAAACCAGACGAGATTACAAGCGCATTGTCCAGCTGAAGCAGGTCGTGGAATTTATTGAAAAGAACTATGCCAGCCCCATTACCCTGCAGGAGCTTTCCGCTTCGGTTTCCATGTCTCCCAAATATTTCTGCCGGTTCTTTTCCGAGATGACGCATCAGACACCAATGGATTACCTCAACCGCCAGAGGATCGAGCAGGCCTGCTGCCAGCTGGCTACCACCGATGATTCCATCACAGAGATTGCCTATCGGAATGGCTTTAATGATCTGAGCTATTTTATCCGTACCTTCAAAAAGTACAAGGGGATCACCCCCGGCAAATATAAAAGACGCTGAAATATTTTTCCACGTCTTAATGGCACATATCAGAGTATTACATGACAAAAAGCAGGATCTCGCACATATTGCGGATATCCTGCTTTTTGAGGAATTGGGCTGTTTTATGTAAATACAGCTTTTTCGGCCTGGCGGAGAACAGTCATGCCGGAACGGATTCCCGTTTCACAGACGGGCTATGTTCATGTCTTTATGAATACATGCTACTCTTCTGTATGAGAAAAAAAGCCGGCAGGGCAGATTTTCTGCATGAAAAAGCCGACGCAGATCGTGAAGGAGCCTGATCTCTGTTTACGCAGTGACCAGCACCAGATTATGTCTTAATTGAAAGCGGATACGATCATCCACCTCACTGCTTGCTTCTGACCAACGGATATCTCATACGGTCGGTCCATCTACTCGAAGGGATTCCACTGCTGCATAGAACTCTGCTTGCGAAATGCCTGTACGCTGCACCGGAACATGCAGCAGAAATATGATACAGTTAAAAACGATCCGGCCGCATTATAGCCGCCGGATGTTTCCTGCTTGTCTTATTCTAACAAATGCCTCTTTAAAATGCAAGAAATTTCAGAACATTTCGCTCTTCATTTTCCGACGGCAAAAGTCTATTTCCTACAGATTTTTCACCGCGTCTATAAACCTTTTTCCGTATTTTTCGTACTTGTGCCTGCCGACTCCTGTCACATTCAGCATTTCCTCCTCGTTTCCAGGCTTTAGAATGCACATATGGATAAGGGTTTTGTCGGAAAAGACCATATAAGGGGGGATTTTTTCCTCTCTGGCGATTTCCAGGCGAAGAGCACGGAGCTTCTGAAAAAGGGGCTCATCCTGTTCTCCCAGCTCCCCGACTGCAGATTTCGGAAGTCTGCTCCGTTTCTCTTTTTTCTTCGTCTCCAGCTCTTTTGACATTTTCATTGTGAGGATATGCGCCTCCTCCAGAAGTGACCTAGAAGCGGCAGTCAGCTTCACAATCGTATATCCGTCATCCGTCAGATAAAGATATTCCTTCAGTACCAGATAATTAAAGATCTGCCGCAGCCGGTGTGCCGGAATCTTTGCACAGACTCCATATTCCGGATTTCCATCCATCTCATACTGCCGGATCTTCGCCGTAGATGCGCCGCGCAGAGTATCCAGGATCACGTTCACTCCGTATCTCTGACCACTGCTTTCCACGCACCGGATCATTGCCCTGGCCTCCTGGCTCACATCCTGCTCTTCAAACTCGGTCTGGCAGTTCAGGCAGTTTCCGCAGTAGCTTTTTCCGTATTCCCCAAAATATTTCAGGATGTACTCACGCAGACAATCATGGGTAAAGCAGTAAAAGGTCATCTGCTTCAGCCTCTCCCGATCACGCTCCCGGACAAGGCGCCAGGCTGCCGCTTCCATTTCCTGGTTATCCTGTCCTCTCTCGATAAGATACTGATTGGTAACCACATCCTTCCCGCTGTAAAGCAGGATACATTCCGCAGGATCGCCGTCACGGCCCGCACGGCCTGCTTCCTGATAATAGCCTTCCATGTTCTTCGGCATATTATAATGAATGACATAACGCACATCGGACTTGTCGATTCCCATTCCAAATGCATTGGTGGCTACCATCACACGACAGCGGTCATAAATAAAATCATCCTGATTGTTCCGGCGTTCCTCATCAGAAAGTCCTGCATGATATCTGGTGGCCGTGATGCCGTCACGGATCAGCTTTCCGCAGACCTCCTCCACCAGCTTTCTGGTGAGACAGTAGATGATTCCACTGTCGTCCGGATGCTCCAGTATGTAATCGTGTACTTCCTTATATTTATCTTTCGGTGTTTTCACTGCAAAATAAAGGTTTTCCCGATCAAATCCTGTGGTTGTGCAAAAGGGATCCTGAAGCCCCAGAAGTCTTGCAATATCCTCTCTGACCTCCTTCGTGGCTGTAGCTGTAAATGCACCGATCACCGGTCTTTTTGGAAGCTGTGCCACAAACTCTGCGATCTTCAGATAGCTTGGCCGAAAATCCTGTCCCCACTGTGATACACAGTGTGACTCATCCACTGCGATCATGGAAATATCCGCGCTCAGCGCAAAATCCAGAAACGCCTCTGTGGTAAGCCTCTCCGGTGCTACATAGATGATCGGATATCGTCCTGCCTTTGCATAGCGCAAGGCTGTGAAATACTGCCCCTGCGTCAGAGAGCTGTTGAGGTATGCTGCTGAGATGCCGACCTGGTTCAGGCTTCTCACCTGATCCTTCATAAGGGAGATCAACGGTGATATTACCAGTGTGATCCCCTTCATCATCAGTGCCGGTACCTGATAGCAGATGGATTTTCCTGCGCCGGTTGGCATCACTGCCAGAACATCTTTTCCTGCAAGAAGCGCATCGATCACCGCTTCCTGCCCTTCTCTGAATGTATCATACCCGAAATGGGTCTTTAAAAGTTCCTGTTTCGTCATAAATCGACATGATCCTTTCTGTTACGTTCCCATCGGAACTGTAACGCTTCTCTTTTTCATTGTCGAATCGCTGCTGTTTTCCGAATATTTTATTTTAACACATTTACAGATAAATTGCCAATTGATACAAAAAAATCACAATGCACTTCCTACCTGGTTTCCTGTTATAATGATATAAGAGAAAGAGTCTGTTTATACTGTTCCGCAGCAGAGGACCATGAATTCATGGAGTACCCGGGCCTCTGTTCAGTAACAGCCGGTATACTCATAAAAAAAGGAGGGTTTGTTATGTGTAAAAGAAAAATAAAAACCATCGAAACAATTTTTTTCCTGATTCTTTTTTCCTTTATTGTGCTCCTGCTTCCCCAGGATGCTCACGCCAGAGTCCGGGTCGTGACCAAAGGAACCACTTCCACTATCCGTGATACCGACGGTGTGATCGAAGATGAGTCTTCAGACATTAATTTCCCGATCAACATCAAAAATGCAAACTGCCAAAAACGGATCTATGCCGTGACAGTCCGTGTAAGCTTTTATTCACCCAAGGGAGTCATCCCAAAAAGCACCACATTTTCCATCGATGGGATCAATGTGGTTAAGCTGAACACTTCAAATTATACACCGCTGGCATACAAGGAAACCTTTTTCACCTACGATGACAACATAGAGGATGGCTACCTGGAGTTCGATTTCGGCAATAAAGAATGTCCGGTACCGGTAGACTGTGACTATGAGGTCACCATCAAACAGGCAGTACCGGAAATTTTTATCACCAACAACAATTATCTGAACCAGAGCATCCGAACCGGAAAAACCACTTCCATCGGAATTGAGATTTCTGATCCCTACATAAAAACCATCAGCAAATCAAAATTCAAGGTTACTTCTTCCAACAGCTCTGTTCTCAAGGTACAGAGCATCACTCAGGATTCCAAAAAACGCAGCCGTTTCACAGTCACCCTGAAGGCTCTCAAAGCCGGATCCGCAAAGATCACTTTATCCTACCCAAAGGCCACAGCCTGTAAGCTGACCGGAAAAGTAACCTCTCCTTCAAAAACCGTAGCAACCTTCCGCGCTTCCAAGACTACACTCAAGGTTGGCTCCAAAGTCAGCATGCGTTCCCTCATCAATCTGAAGGGCGGTACCAGTCTGACCATCAAAAATGCAAAATCCAGCAAGCCTTCCGTACTTGCCATTTCCGGAAACTATCTTATCCCAAAGAAAAAAGGGTCAGCCACGGTTACCGCAAACTTAAACGGTGTCAATCGTAAGATCACTATTACCGTATCCGCACCGGCCGCCAAACCTACCGTCAAAAATCTGAAGATCAGTGTTGCCGGTATCAAGTATGGCCCCAATGACATGAAGACCTATTATACCTTAAAATTCACCAATACTTCTGCAAAAACCATCACCACCGCAAAAGTACAGATCACCACAGGTTCCGGTATCTATGACCAGATGTACTGGACCAAGAACCTGACACTGAACCTAAAGCCCGGAAAATCCATGACAAAGACCTATTTCATCCAGAACATGGTCCAGGCGCCGGAAAAAAGTGATATTTCCGTTAAATGCCTGAAGATTAGCTGGAAGTAAATAATTCAAAAGGGGCGTGCCGCAGTATTGATTTAAAAATCATCACTGCAACACGTCCCTTTTATTTATTCTCTCTGAGCTGTCTATACGTTTTGTTTTTATCCTGTATCCTACAGTACCTCATTCAGTACCTGCAGTCCATACTCTGCAAGGCTGTTATCCTCTTCGCCGGTACCGCCGCTGATACCGAGACCGCCGATGATGGTGTCTCCAACCTTCAGGGGTACACCGCCTCCGAATATCACAATATTGTCACTCATTTTTCCAAGACCATAAAATGTCTGGCCCGGTTGTGTCAATCTGGAAAGCTCCATGGTGGACATCTTCACTGCAACCGATGTATAAGCCTTCTTCAAAGCCACCTCAAAGCTTACAAGAAAAGATCCATCCATCACATGAACCGCAACCGGATTTCCATCCGGGCTGCATATCGCAATTACAGAAGGCTTGTTTCTTCTCAAAGCTTCCTGCTCGATCTTCTCGATAAGCCTCTTGGCAGAATCCAATGTGATACGCCCCTGGATACCCATACGCTTCAGCACTTCCTGGATCATCGCCGTGTTTGCTGCCATACTGTCATTCTGTGCCATCGCCGTATTTCCTCCCACTGCTGTCGTCACAGTCCCATTCTGCGCATTAAAAGTCTGTACATCCCTTTTCTGCACCATCTGCGAATCCTGTGCTCTTACATCCACCGCTGATGTACCCGCTGCAACATCTGCACTACTTCCAACAGTTCCTACAGCCTCTGCCCCAACATTAGCTACAATCCCAGCAGTTTCTGCTTTCACAGATTTCTGAACACTTTCAGAAATATCTGTCTTCTTCTCTTCAATCTTCGCAACATCCACATACCTTGCCAGCACATAAAAATAATCTGACAGACGGTTCATATATTTCTTGGCTCCGGTATCAGATCCAAACTTCACGCTGACCAGCGCAAGCTCTCTCTCAGCCCTCCGTGCCACAGCTCTTGTCACATCAATCTCAGCCGCAACTCGGGAATCCCCCGGAAGAATCGGAAGCCTCTCTCCGGAAAAAATCTCTTTCATCCGGCCAATCTCCTCCTCCAGAAGCTCCGTCCGGTCTTCACTGACCTTAAACTCCCGATTATAAGGATCAGAAACCCCATCTATGATCTTCTTCAAAGTCTCCGAGATCTTCTCCAGCATCCGGACAACATCCACATCATCAATCAGAACCCGCACAAGCCCAATATGACTCATCAGCTCCTCAACTGACCCCATCAGACAAATCCGATCATCCGACTTTGAAACATTCTTCGTATGGGAAAGATCCGTCATCCCCTTATCACCATACCCGGTATAAACCTCCATCCCAGCTCAACCTCCCAGCAACTCCTGATAAATAATCCCACCCATATCAGACCAATTTTACAATCCTCGAAATGCTACGCATACCACACATACGTAAACACACACCACAATCATCCCGGCAAATCAGGCGCGGCGTTCACAAACGCGCCAGCCCCTGCCAACAACGTCACACATCCAAAGCGCCCACGGCGCCCCATCGGCACAACGTTCAACCCGGAACAACCGCAGCATACAGGCACAAGTCAATACCCTTCCGCCCGCCACAGTCAAGCACTCTAAAAAAAGCCCGAGGGGTGTGCAGAGGGGCCATGGCTTTATGGCCCCTTTGCGGTTTTCCTCTTTTCCCACAAAACCCCCAAAAAATATCTTTTTACCCACATTTCACTCAAAAGTTTGCATAAAAATTAACAAAATTTTAGTTGTTTTTACCATAAAAAAGGTGTATCATATAAAAATCAATTATAAACAATAAACAAACAAGGAGGGCGTTATGGAACAAATCCTAAATAAGCTTTCGGAAATCGAAGCTACAGCCAATGCCATCATGCAGGACGCTGCGCGACAGAAACAGGCTCTCTCGGAAGAAGCAGAAAAACAGACGAAGGAATTCGACGCTTCACTTGAAAAAGAAACCAGCGACGAGATCCGGAAGATCCGTGAAAATCTGGCCCACGAGAAAGACGCCCGGATCAATGAGCTTCGTGCAGAAACCGAAGACCAGCTATCCAGGCTGGATGCCTATTACGAAGCCCATCACGAAAGTCTTTGCAGTGAGCTGTTTCAGAAAATAACAGGCATCACCGAAACCTGAAGGGAAAGGAAGTGATTCAATGGGCTCTGTCCTCTCATACAGCGGACTCTCCACCAAGATCCGCGCCATGCAGAGCAGGCTTGTGACAGATGAGCAGCTGGAAGAAATCGTTCAGCTTCCCAATGTCCCACAGGTAACAGCCTACCTGAAACGGACTCCGGAATATCAGAATATCTGGTCCGGTCTCGATGAAAATGATCTTCACCGCGGACAGGTCGAAAAACTTCTGAAGAAATCCATCTTCCTGAATTTTTCAAGGCTTTACCACTTTGCAAATCAGGAACAGCGAACGTTCCTGTCGCTTTACTCGAAGCGTTATGAGATCCGCGTCCTGAAAGAAATCATGACGAATCTCTTTGACCACCGGGACACCGATCCCGTAGATATTTCTCCCTACCGCGATTTTTTCAAACATCATTCCAAGCTGGACATTGACAGGCTTACCGCCTGCACCAATATGGATGAATTCATTGCGGCACTGAAGGGAAATGATTTTTTTATTCCGCTGTCTCAGGTCAACGAACGTGGAAATGCCACGCTTTTTGACTTCGGCATGGCACTTGACCTTTCGTATTTTTCACAGATCTGGAATGTGCGGAAGAAGCTTTTCAAAGGTAACGATCTGAAACAGATCACCAAGGCTTACGGTGAAAAATTCGATATGCTGAACCTGCAGTTCATCCAGCGCTCCAAACGCTGCTTTCAGATGGAACCGGCTGCTATTTACGCATTGCTGGTCCCCATGAACTACAAGCTCCGCAAAGAGGAGATCACCACCCTTGTGGAGGCCCCTACACCAGAAGAGTTCCGTCGTATCTTCAATGGAACTTATTATGGTAAGAAATACGAACAGCTGACCGTCGCCAGTCTGGAAGAATTTTATAACTATATTCTTCGCAGCATACTGGAACAGGAAGCACGCAAGGATCCCTATTCTGTAGCAGTCATCTATTCCTATTTATATCACAAAGAACATGAAGTCAACCGTCTGACCATTGCCCTTGAATGCGTGCGCTATGGCGTGGACCCAGAACAATCCCTGCGTTATATACGCAACGGTTAATAACCAGGAGGTAGCAACGTGATTGAAAAAATGAATTTTCTAAGCATCACCGGTCCCAAGGCAGATATCGACCGGGTTGTAAACACCTACCTGTGCAAGTACGAGATCCATCTGGAAAACGCTCTCTCAGAGCTGACCACAGTAGAAAGTCTGACGCCTTTCCTGGATGTCAACCCCTACAGAGATGCCTTAAATTCCATCAATACCATTTATGAGGAGCTGAAAACTCCTCCGTCCACTTCCAACAGAAGCCCGGGTATTGAAACAGCACTTTCCACAGTAAAGGAGATCCGCTCCCAGGCGGATCAGCTCCAGAAGGAACAGTCCGAACTGGAAGAAAAATGTTCCTCTCTGGAAGAGTCACTGCGGATCATACGTCCCTTCCGAAATATTGATTATGATATTTCATCCATACTTCATCTGAAGTATATCCATTTTCATTTCGGACGTATCGAGAAACAGTATTATGAGAAATTCAAGAAATATATTTACGACAATCTGAACACGATCTTCCTTAAATGCGATGAAGATGACCAATACGTCTGGGGCGTCTACTTCGTACCGAAGCATGATGCGCACAAAATTGATGCCGCCTACTCTTCTATGCACTTTGAAAAGATCTTTGTGCCGGATAATTATACCGGAACTGCCCAGCAGGCATTTTCAAGCGTAAGCAAACAATACGAGGATGCCCTGAAGCATCTGGAAGCACAGAAACAGAAATACCAGAGATTTCTTGCGGATCAGGCAGAAACCATCGTTACCGCCAGAAACACACTTCTTCAGTTTTCCAGAAATTTCGATGTCCGGAAAGCGGCAGCCTGCACCGGAAAGCATGAAAATTTCTATATTCTCTGCGGCTGGATGACAGAAGCCGACACCAGAGCTTTTCAAGCCGATATCTCATCCGACGAAAAAATCTTCTGCCTGGTAGACGGAGAAGATACCAATACGCCGGAGCACGACCAGAACCATCAGCCGCCGACCAAGCTGAAAAACCCGAAGCTTTTCAAGCCCTTTGAAATGTATGTAAAAATGTACGGACTTCCCGCCTATGGCGAGATGGACCCTACCTGGTTTGTTGCCATCACCTACTCCTTTATTTTCGGAGCCATGTTCGGTGATGCAGGACAGGGACTCCTGCTCTTTATCGGAGGATTGCTCCTGTACAAGCTGAAGCATATCGATCTTGCCGGAATCATCAGCTGCGCCGGAGTCTTTTCCACATTTTTCGGTCTGATGTTCGGAAGTATCTTTGGATTTGAGGATGTCATACCTGCTCTGTGGCTGCGGCCTGTGGACAGTATGACGACCATACCTTTTATCGGAAAACTGAATACCGTATTTATCGTTGCCATCGGCTTCGGCATGGGAATCATCCTCCTGTGTATGGTTTTCAACATCATCAATTCCTTTAAGACGCATGATGTTGAAAAAACCTGGTTTGACACCAACGCTGTGGCAGGACTTGTATTTTATGGCTCCGCAGTTCTCTGCATCGGACTCTTTGTATCCGGGCATGCAGTTCCGGGTGGTGCAGTCCTTGCCATTATGTTTGGTTTACCGCTGCTTCTTATTTTCTTCAAGGAGCCTCTTACAAACCTGGTAGAAAAAAAGGCCGAGGTTATGCCAAAAGAAAAAGGCATGTTTATCGTACAGGGTATCTTTGAACTGTTCGAGGTTATCCTGAGCTACTTTTCCAATACACTCTCCTTCGTGCGTATCGGTGCTTTTGCAGTCAGCCACGCAGCTATGATGGAGGTTGTACTTATGCTTGCAGGCGCGGAGAACGGCAGTCCGAACTGGATCGTCATCATTCTCGGAAACCTGTTCGTATGCGCTATGGAGGGCCTGATCGTAGGTATCCAGGTACTCCGTCTGGAATATTACGAAATGTTCAGCCGTTTTTACAAGGGTAGCGGACGGAAATTCGAGCCGTTCTGCTCAAAGAACAAATAAAATGCCAGAGTCGGAACGCATTCTGATCCGGGCATTCAATTAAACGAATATTAAGGAGGTCATCATCATGACAGTCATTACACAGATCACAATCGCAGTTGCACTTGTACTCAGCATCATTCTTCCATTTGGTTATTATCTTCTCGGCGAAAAAAGCCGCGGCCGCTACAAAACAGCTCTTGGTGTCAACGCCTTTTTCTTCTTCGGGATCATGCTTGTTGCCATTGCAGTAACATTTGCAGGCGGAGCTTCCGTACAGGCTGCTACAGGCGCTGACGCAGGCCTTGCAACAGGTATGGGTTACATCGCAGCAGCACTTGTTACCGGACTTTCCTGTATCGGTGGTGGTATTGCCGTTGCCAGTGCGGCAAGCGCAGCACTTGGAGCGATCAGTGAGGATCAGAGCATCCTTGGTAAATCTCTTATCTTCGTAGGTCTTGCCGAAGGTGTTGCTCTTTATGGACTGATCATCTCCTTCATGATCCTGGGTAAACTTTGATATGAAAATGTATCTGATCAGTGACAATATTGATACTCTGACAGGAATGAGACTGGCCGGTGTAGAGGGTGTGATCGTTCATGAGCACGAGGAGCTGAAGGAAGCTCTGGAGCGCACCATCGCAGACAAAGAGATCGGAATCATACTCCTGACCGAAAAATTCGGCCGGGAGTTTCCTGAGATCATTGATGATGTCAAGCTTCATCACAAAACACCTCTCATCATTGAAATTCCTGACAGACATGGTACCGGCCGCAGACCTGATTTCATTACATCTTATGTAAATGAGGCCATCGGATTAAAATTATAGGCAGGTGATATTATGACAATTGAAGAGAAGCTTAAACACTTCTATGACACCTCCGTGGACGAAGCACGCCGTCAGGCGGAAAAAGATGTCCGGGAACACAAGGAAGCCCTGGATGCCGCACTGGAGGAACATAAAAAAATGTCTCTGGGAAATGCTGCCAGTTCCCGCAAAGCCGAGATCGCAAACGCAAAGCGTGAGATCAACAAGGCACTTTCCGCAGAGCAGCTTCACATCCGGCGAAACTGGACTGCCAGACAGAGCCGCTTAAAAGAAAAACTTTTTGCAGATGTCCGGGTACAGATCCTGAAATTCATGGAATCTCCCCGCTATGAAGAATATCTTTGTACAAAGATCGAGGAAGCTGTCTGCTTCGCGGAACACGATGAGATCCAGATCTATCTTTCAAAAGAAGATGAACCCCGTCTGAAGTCTCTCACTGTAAAGACCGGTTTCCCGCTGAAGGTTTCCGATGAATCCTTTATCGGCGGGATCAAGGCGATAATCCCTGAAAAAAATATCCTCATCGACAATTCCTTTGAGGAAGGCTATCAGGCAGCTTACAGAGAATTCAAATTTGACGGAGGTCCAGCACATGAGTAAAACAGGTATTATCTACGGTGTTAACGGTCCTGTTATCTACCTCAAGGGCGACACCGGCTTCAAGATCTCCGAGATGGTCTATGTAGGCCCCGAAAAACTGGTTGGAGAAGTCATCGGTCTTAAGAAACATATGACGACCATACAGGTTTTTGAGGAAACTACAGGGCTGAAACCCGGAGAAACTGTTATCGGAACAGGAGACGCTATTTCCGTTCTCCTTGGTCCGGGAATCATCCACAATATTTTTGATGGTATCCAGAGACCTCTGGCAGAGATTGCCCAGGCCTCTGGAAAATATATTTCCCGTGGTGTCAGCGTTGACTCTCTTGACACAGAAAAAAAATGGGAAACCCACATTACCGTAAAAGAAGGTGACGTCATCGGTGCAGGCACGGTTATTGCCGAGACACAGGAAACCGCCTCCATCCTTCACAAATCCATGGTTCCGCCCACCATTACACACGGAACCGTTATCCATGCAGCTCCTGACGGTGCCTATACCGTTCTGGAGCCCATTGTTACCATCCGCCTTGATGACGGAACTGAAAAAGAACTGGCACTTGCCCAGAAATGGCCGATCCGTGTTCCACGACCGACCTACAAGCGTTTCCCAGCCAGCGTTCCGCTCCTTACCGGTCAGCGAATCCTGGATACTCTTTTCCCTATTGCCAAGGGAGGCACTGCTGCAGTTCCAGGCGGATTCGGAACAGGAAAAACCATGACACAGCACCAGATCGCCAAGTGGTCTGACGCAGATATCATCATCTACATCGGCTGTGGCGAGCGTGGAAACGAGATGACACAGGTTCTTGAGGACTTCAGCAAACTGATCGACCCGAAATCCGGAAACCTGATGATGGACCGTACCACACTGATCGCCAACACCTCCAACATGCCGGTTGCAGCCCGTGAGGCTTCCATCTACACAGGTGTTACACTTGCGGAATATTACCGTGATATGGGTTATGATGTAGCGATCATGGCAGACTCCACATCCCGATGGGCCGAGGCTCTCCGTGAGCTTTCCGGACGTCTGGAGGAGATGCCTGCAGAGGAAGGCTTCCCTGCATATCTGGCAAGTAAGCTTTCCGCCTTCTATGAGCGCGCGGGAATGATGCAGAACCTGAACGGAACAGAGGGTTCCGTATCCATTATCGGTGCAGTTTCCCCTCAGGGTGGTGATTTCTCCGAGCCGGTCACACAGAATACCAAACGTTTTGTCCGCTGTTTCTGGGGACTGGACAAGGCTCTTGCCTATGCCCGTCACTTCCCTGCCATCCAGTGGCTGACCAGCTACAGCGAATATCTGGAGGACCTGACTCCCTGGTACAGAGAGCATGTCTCCCCGAAATTCGTTTATGACAGAAACCAGATCATGGCTATCCTCAACCAGGAAAGCTCTCTTATGGAGATCGTCAAGCTGATCGGAAGCGATGTTCTTCCGGATGATCAGAAGCTGACGCTGGAGATCGCCAGGGTTATCCGTCTGGGCTTCCTGCAGCAGAACGCTTTTCACCAGGAGGACACCAGTGTTCCTATGGAAAAGCAGTTCCTGATGATGGAAACCATCCTCTATCTCTACGAAAAGTGCCGTGCCCTTGTAAACCGTGGCATGCCGGTTTCCGTGCTGAAGGAGGATAAGATCTTTGAACGTATCATCGCCATCAAATACGAGGTTCCAAATAAAGAGCCGGAGCGTTTTGATGAATATCATAAAGATATCGACCGTTTCTACGATAATGTACTGGAAAGAAACGGTTAAAGGAGGGATCAGTTTATGGCAATCGAATATCTTGGCCTGAGTGAAATAAACGGCCCTCTTGTTGTCCTTGAGGGTGTTAAGAACGCATCTTACGAGGAAATCGTGGAATTCCACATGGAGGACGGCACGCAGAAAATCGGCCGTATCGTGGAAATCTATGAGGATAAGGCTGTTATCCAGGTTTTTGAGGGAACTGACAATATGTCCCTCGGCAATACACACACACGTCTTACCGGACATCCTATGGAGATCGGGCTTTCTCCTGAGATCCTGGGACGTACCTTTAACGGTATCGGACAGCCCATTGACGGGCTTGGCGAGATCACACCGGAGGTCAGCCTGAACATTAACGGGCTTCCGCTGAATCCGGTAACCCGTGAATATCCACGAAACTATATCAACACCGGTATCTCCGCTATTGACGGACTGACCACACTGATCCGCGGCCAGAAGCTGCCGATCTTTTCCGGTAACGGTCTTCCGCATGATAAGCTGGCTGCACAGATCGTTCAGCAGGCTTCCCTGGGAGCAGACTCCGATGAAAAATTCGCCATTGTTTTTGCGGCAATGGGTGTGAAATACGACGTAGCGGAATTCTTCCGCAGGACCTTTGAAGAAAGCGGTGCGTCCGATCACGTTGTGATGTTTTTGAACCTTGCAAACGATCCGGTTGTAGAGCGTCTTCTGACACCGAAGATCGCCCTCACTGCCGCTGAGTATCTTGCTTTTGAAAAAGGCATGCATATCCTGGTAATCCTGACTGATATCACCTCCTTCTGTGAGGCCATGCGAGAGGTTTCCTCCTCCAAGGGTGAGATTCCTTCCCGAAAGGGTTATCCCGGATATCTGTACAGTGAGCTTGCAACCCTTTACGAGCGTGCGGGAATCGTCCGTGGCGGCACCGGTTCTGTAACCCAGATCCCAATCCTGACCATGCCAAACGACGACATCACACACCCGATCCCCGACCTTACCGGATATATCAC
>OLQY01001935.1_pt1 | contig 15043 bp, 19 predicted proteins | sample 1672851 | NCBI WGS metagenome assembly OLQY01 (sample SAMEA3136730, study PRJEB25190) | human gut metagenome | reverse complement strand
GTCTTGATTCCATTCCAAACTGTATTTGCAGCTGATTTAATTAGTTCCCAACATGTACTCAGAAAAGCCTTGATGCCATCCCATGTTGCACTTATAAAGTCTCCTAAAGCTGAAACAGCATTAGAAACACCTTCTTTGATAGCATCCCATATTTCAATGGCTTTAGCTTTTACTTCTTCCCAATGAGTATAAAGATATATACCAGCAGCAACTAATCCAACTATTACAGCTGTTATAGCAGCAACAGCTCCTACAACTGGCCATGATACAGCTGATAATCCAGCAATACCCATTGTTATAAGTCCAACAGCAGCAACCAATGGACCAACTACAGCTAAAAATAATCCAAGTCCACCAACCACCATTAATATTGCTTGTGCTAGTTTTGGATTTTCTTTTACCCATTCAGATACTTTTTCAGTTACTTCTTGGAACTTCTTAACTATTGGCTCTAATATAGGCAATAAAGCACTTCCCAGCTGCCCTACTGTTTCTCCTATGGATTCTTTTAATAATTTCATCTGCATACCAAAAGAGCTTGCTTCTTGCTTTGCAAGTCCTTGAGCAGATGATGATTGTCTTGTTATTTCATTATAAGCAGCCATCATCTTTTCATTTTCTGAAAGCTGATTCCACTTTTTCCCTAATGATTTAACATACTCAGAGTTTTCAAGAGCATTAGCAGATAAGCTTACTCCATATTTATCAACTGCCTCATAGTTCCCCATAAGAGCTGATTTAACATCTCTTAATGCTTCATCTACTGGAACATCAGCAACAGCTGCTAAATCAGCTGAAAGAGTCATAGTATTTTGACTTAGCTTTGCAGACTCTTCTCCAGCTAGTCCCATATTTTTATAATATGTTGCAATAGTTGTAGCATTCTTTTTATACTGCTGCTCAGTCATACCTAATGACTTGGCACTTTTAGCATTTGTTGAAATACTTTTTTGAACAGTTTTATCTAAATTATTATATAAGAATTGAGTTGATTCAACAGAAGCACTCCATTCAGCACCTTTTGCAACTATACCACCAACAGAAGCAACCATAGCAACACCAGCAGCAGTCATCTTTGTACCAACATCTTTTAGGCCCTGCCCAATCTCACTCATTTTTCCTTTTAGTGAGCCAACTTTGCTGCTTGCTTGCTCAATACCAGAATTAAATTGAGAGGAGTCAAGGCTCATTTGCACCCTTAAATCTTCCAAATTCCTCACTCTCCATTTCTATTTAAATTTATTTTTTAAGAAGTTTAGAGTTTCATTATGTTCTTCAACAGTTGTTTTTCTTGCCTTCTTTTCAGTTGATTTCTTATCAAAAGGTTTAAGCATTTTAAACTTTTTACCACCATGAAACACACCATTTGCATTATACATTGCAGTCATAAGCAAGTTATAATCTTGTTCCATCTTTTCATTGTGGCCTTCAAGAATTAAAGTTGCTTCATGCACTGTTAATGCATAAAAAGAAAGAGGAGACATTCCTATGCCTCCTACAATCTCTTTAAATAGAGTTTCAATGTATGTATCAAAAGAAGGCAAGTCCTCTACTTTCCCTCTTCATCATTATTTGTATTTAAACCTAAAGAATTTGTAAGAGCATCAGTTATAACTGTTGCTAATTCATCAAATGAGCTACCATTTTGGATGTATTCACTCATTAAATCTCCTGCATCTTCTTTAGTTAAGTTCTTTTGTAATCTACATAAACCAAAATAGAATAAATCTCTTATAGTTAAGATGTCCATTTCTATCTGGTCAAGCTTCATAACATCAAGCCCTTGTCCTTTCATCATGCATAAAGTATTTATGTCATAATTTAAGTAATAGTCTTTATTGTTTATTTTTATAGTTCCATTTATAGTCATAATGCTCTTGCATCTCCTTTATAGTTTATTTATTCAGATTTTATTGGAGTTAATTCTCCAACACCCTCAAATGACATTTCATAAGTCACTGTATCTTCATATGGAGCTTCAAATGAGAAAGATGTTATTATAGCTTTTCCACTAAATCCAACAGTTGATGTAGCATCTGCTATTTTCACATTAACCTCAGTCCCATTTATAAAAGCATCTAAAGCTGCTTGATAACCTTCATCTCCATCCATGTATATTCCATCACAATCAGAAGTCCAAGACTTAGCTCCAGACATTTTGGCAGTCCAGTCTCCAGTTGTTTTTGTTGATATATCTATAACCTCTGTTGACATTTCTATTGATGCATTTCTTTGCCCACCTATAGAAGTTTCACCAACAGAAAGTAATATATCTAATCCTCTTTTAGTAGCCATATTTATCTATTCCTTTCATTAATAAATTTTTAGAATTGTTAAATTGATTTGATTTTATAGATTAAAACACCATGAAAAATAGGCCCTAGTGAGCCTTCATTCTTCTCTTCTAAAACTTCTGTGTTTATTAGAGATGTTTTAATATCATGGTTATTTATATTGAATTGCTGCATCTTACCCATGATTTGATGCATTATTTCTCTTGTTTCCTTTTGTCCTTTGTAATCTGAGAATATATCTATATATTGATTGACTTGAATGCCTTCATTTGTTTTAGTTGAATAATCTCTCATATTCATATAACCAAGCTTTATATAAGGCATCTTTGCATCTGTAGGTATATAATCATAGACTGGAATATTAAGAGTTGAGAGCTGTTTATATAGCTCTGATTGAATTGTTAAAGTATTTGTAGTCATTGCTTATGCTCTCCTTATCTGAAAGCATCTCTAACTGCTTGTCTTATTCTATTATCTAAGCCATCAGTTTCAACATCAAAAGCAGGATTCAAGAAAGGTTTTGCTCCCATCTTGCTTGTTCCATATTCAATATAATTTGCATATTCAACATTAGTTCCAACTTCTGCTGTTGCATTTGTGCTTACTTTTGCTAACTTTGTATTAATAGAGCCTAAAAGCCTTCCAGTATCTACAGTTTTATTATTTTTGATATTCTGTTTTGCTGTACTTTCCACACTGAGAGCTGTGTTATTAAGTTCTTGAACAGCAGCAATTAGAGCTTGCTCTCTTGAATTTTCTAAATTTCTTGTAAATGAATCAAAGTTAGTATTTATTTTGAATCTCATTTAAATCAACTCCAGCTCATACATAATTATTTCAGTGTAATCTGTATCAGAGAACTTTTTATATTTTTTGTTGTTATATTCAACTATAAAATCTTCTGGCTCTATTCTTTTTTCTGTAAACAGTTTTAATATTTGATGTGATATAACTCTTCCATTAGCATCAATTAATTTTGTAGTTATTGGAGCAATCTCACAATTAATTGAGCCATAATAGGTTTCTTTATATTCTCCACCACCCATACCATCTGGCACAAATGCTTTTGAATATATATTTACTTTTGCATCTTCATTCATTAAAACAGCCTCAGTTTATTTGAGTTTTCTTTGATGTATTTATCAAGAGTTACAATATATTCAGATAAGATATTTTCATCAAAATCTTTTCTAATAACATCTATCTGTTTAGATTTAATTCCCTCTGCTCCAATTTTTCTAAATCTTTTAATTGCTATCTCTTCTGCCATCCAAGAAAGCTTGTTAGGTAATACATCTGAGTTAATGTAAGTGCAAACTAGATTAGATGCATCATCAAATAAAACTGTTAAAAGTTCATCTTTGTTCCCATCATTTAATCCAAGTTTAATTTTTATTCTATTAAGAGCATTAATCTCAGATTCTTTAGGGAAGTTAAAAGTGTTAATCATTTTATCAACTCCTTGTAAAATAAAAGCTCTAGCATTGAGCCAGAGCTTAATAATTATTTATTTAATTATTTAGAAGCTTTAGCAGCTCTAGCAGCAAATGATGGAACACATTTAACAACTGCATCTGGTAATAATATTTTAGTTCCAGCAACTGTTAATCCTCTTACTCCATCAGCAAAGTCAGACTCTAATCTCATTGCTTCTACTTTATCTATTTGTTTTCCAAATCCTATAGCAGACTTATGAAGAACAACTATTGCAGCATCTCCATTATTTAATTCTTCTGAATATACTAATTGGCATCCATTTATTTTTGAGCCTTCTAATATACCATTTTCTAATATAGTATAATTAGCTGTAAATCTTGGGTCTAATTGTAATTGTTCTAATATCTCAGAGTTTATTACTGCAAATCTATCAGACTTACTTACTTTCTTTTTATTTAAAGCTGTATTACACTTAACTATTAAGTCATAAGCATTTTCATTAGTTCTTGTTACTTCATTTTTAGTTGTTAAAGCTTCTGTTAAAACAGCCTTATCTAATTCCTCTTGCATTTGTACTCCAGCTCTTTGCATATGTGGAGTCATTAAATTTCCTGCTGCTTGTATAGCATCAACATCTGATACTTTAAAGTTAAATTTCTTTTTTATATCCATATTTAATTCAACTTTATCTAAGCTTAATTCATCCCAAGAAACAGTTCCTTCATAATCTGTTACAGCAACATCTGCAACATGATTAAATATTATCTTGTTACCTTCTATTTTTTCTGGAGCTGTTGTTATAACTTCTGCTATTGATTTCTCATTAAACTTAGTTAATAAAGCTGCTTCCCATATTTGTGGTATAAAAGTTTGTACTGACATTGAATTGATTCCTTTCTATGCTGCATGTGTTGCAGCTCCAGCATGACTTGCTGGTTACCTTTTTGAATTGATTTTTTAGATTTGATTAATTGATTTGATTAATTGATTTGATATATAAAAAAGCTGCCAGACTTTATGTCAGACAAGCTGATTTAACTGAGTTATATGCCTCTTTTTATAGCTTCTTGAACTTCTGCCCATCTTGCTTGTACTTCTGCTGTAGACATTGCTCTAACATCAGCCATTGTAAGAGTTCCTTTGTTACTTAATGGAGCTGCTGCTGGAGATTTCCCTTTCATTCTTTCATCAAGAGCTGCCTCTAATGCTGCATTCCATTTTTCTTTGAATGTATTTATATTATTGAAAGTAGATTCAGCATCTTTAGTTATTAAATACTCTGCAAATTCAACTGGTAAATTATTTTGAGCCAGTTGCTTTGATGTTTCATTTAATAGCTTTTCTTTCTCAAAAGCTGCCTTCATCTCTTCAAATTCTTTCATTTGTTTTTCTAATATTGCTTTTTGTCTTTCTGATTCAGACATTTTAGCCAGCTTTGCAGATTCTTCTCTTTCTCTTTCTATCTGTGCTGCTAAGTCTTTTTTTTCTCTAGCCAGTCTTTTTTCTATCATCTTGTTTACTTCATCTTGAGTAAAAGTTTTTACTTCTGGCTCTTGTGGAGCTTGTCCATTATTTGTTTCTGGAGCTTGTGGCTCTTTAACTTCTATATTTTGTATTTGATTATTTTCCATTCTAATTCTCCCAAGTTTAAAGTCTGTGTAGACTGTAGAATGATTAGCCATGTTATTTCTTTAAAGCCTAACAATCAAGTAAAAAAGGCATAAAAATAAGAGCCTCATAAAAGCCCTCAGTTGATTTGCAAGGTATAAACACACACAAAGTATTTTTAAAAGCTCTCTGTGTGCATTCTAGAGCCTTGTTATTTTTATACAGATATAAATGTTATTGAATATGATGCCACATCATCATATGGAGCATCAATTTTAATTTCTTCAACCTTCATTTTTATTTCATTATTAATATATCCTTTAACTTTTATCATTAATTCTTTATCATTAGCATATGAATTAAATACTTTTCTCATTGCATTATCTTCTTTACAACATATACCAGAGCAAATTATTTTAGTATTTTTGTCTTCATATAAATAAATGTTAGCATCTCTTTGTCCTTGTATTTGTGTGTATATATATCCATCTTCTGTATTAGTTCCAACTAATATCATAGTGTAAAGTCCTCTTGAAACTTCCATGATTAATCATCACCTTTCTGCATAATAAAAGAGCAGCTATTAAAACTGCTCCTATTTTGTATCTTTATTATTAAGTTCTTTCATAAACTCCTCAAACTGTTCTTTTGCCCAGTCTGGAGCATCTTCTTTTATAGTCCAGTTAAATAAATCCATGTTGATATATTGCTCTATATCTTTTAAATCATAAACCATTTACTTTAACTCCTTATTTAATATTTTTAATATCTCTTTAGCCAATGGAGTTGCTTTATCTCCTTCTGTTAATGCCTCTGCAAAAGCCTCAGCCATACATTCATCTTTTCCAGTTGTAGCATATCTTGATATTGCTCTAACTGCACTTGCTGCTTCCTTTGCATCATAACCAAGATTGTTAATTGCTTCATCAACTACTTTTGGAGCAAATTTGTTCCAGTCTTTTATTCTCTCTATCATATGAGAGCATTCATGAGTTATAGTATGAATTCTCTTTGCTTTATTTTGGTTATAGTATAAAGAAGTAGATAATTTTAGAGTTCCATAATAACTTACAGAAGCAATAGCTCTTCCCATATCAGATGCTGTTGTTATTTCCTTCATAGAGCCTTTAAGTTGTGGGTACATATTAAATACTCTATCTATAGAACTTATTGTATCATTTATCATTTCTTGAGTCAGTTTTCTTCCCCAGTTTACTTTCTCAAATCCAAGATTTTTAATAGCATATTCAGTTGCTGATTTTTTATCCTTAAATTCAAGATGTTTTATTTCTGGAGCAGCTGCATCTGTTTTTGCTGGCTCTTTCTCTATTATATCTATAGGAGCTTTTCTGTTTACTATAGGAATTATTGTACTCCTGCAATTAGGATGCATAGGAGGCAGATTAGTTCCTGCTTGAGCCTCTCTTATATTGTAAACCATATTATCAAGTGTTTTACATTGTCTTGATGTTCTATTATCTATGAAAGCAAAGAATTGATATTGCTCTATTCCTGCATCTTTATAACCATTCAAATGGCCTTGAGTCATAGCATAATTAGTTTCAGTTCTTACTAATCTTTCTGCTTGATAATATAAAGTATTGCATCTATTCATTAGGTCCTTAGACATATTTTGAATAGAAGAACCTTTAATAATTCCTTTAACTAAATCATCATTAATATAATTTAATAGCTGGTCCTTATTTCTCCAGATTCTATCTGAAAACATTGCTCCAGCATAAGGATATTCTATTATTTCTCTAACAGCTCTTGTTGGAATAACTACATTAGAATTAACTCCAAGTCCTTCTAAAGCAGCAGCATATTCTCTTCTGTATATGCCTTCTAGATGGTCTTGCATAGTTATTTGAACATTGTGTGCTGTTTCTATTAACTTTATATTTATTGAATCTAATAGAGCCATTTGTCTTGTTATATAAGCTCTATTAGATAAGATTTGCATTTCTTGAAGTATTCTTTCACTTTGATATTGAGAATACATTCTTTGTAATTCTCTCATCTGTGTTTGATATTCTCTCATTTCTATAGGTGAGAGCCTCTGTTGCAGCTGTTGAAGTGTTAATCCATTTTCAGTTGCATATCTATTATAGAAATCATTTAAATCTCTTCTGATTTCTCTGAATACAGCTTGATATTTGCTATTAATAATGCTCAAAACTTCATCCTCTGTCTGCCTAGCAAATAAATCTCTGTCTAGCATTCTTTCTTCCCAGTAAGCTCTGCTTCCCATGCCTCTTGTGTAATGTGGCATCTACATCACCTACTCTGGTTTAGTCTCATACATTTGTATGTCATTATTAAAATCAAACAGATTCATCTCTTCTGATTGTTGCTTTTTCTCTTGCTCAAGCCTTTTTAACTCTTGGTCTTTATCAACCATTGGAAGTAAATCAAGCTGAGTTTCATTTGATATTATTCCAGTCAAGTCAGTAGCCATCTCAACTATTTCAACTAAGTTCTTAGGATTATTTCTAGTAAATATAAATTCAACATCTGTAAAATTCATTTGCTGATTAGTTCTTATATTTAATACATTAGAAAGAAGCTCAACTCTTCTGAATAGTCCTTTTTTAAACTTCTGCTCTTTTACTCCAGTTAAGAATTCTAATCCTTGCAGCTTATAAGCCATAGAAACACCAGAGCTATTGCCTACAAAGTTTTCATCTGCCATATTAGGAGTATAAGAATTTTTATGAATATCTTTATCCAGTCTAGTTTTAAAATTTTCTAAAGCTGAATCATTTACATTTTTAGTTACAAATTCAACTTTACCATTAGCATCTGGAAAGTTAAATACTTTCATTTCTTTTAACTTTAATGCTTGCTCTGGCTCTAATGTTACTCCAGATACAGATAAGAATGAATCTGTTAGTTCTTCAAAGTCATTAGCTGTGTCTGATTGAATCTTATCATAAGCATCTATTAAAGTTAAAACTGGCTCATAGTCTCCAATTTCATCTGCATTGTTTATATATCTTATTATAGGTATATCTTTGAATGGATGCTGCTGTTCATCTATAAGAGCTACAGAGTCTCCATCCATGCTGTAATATAATATAGAATCTTTTGTATAAACTTCTATTGAGTATATCTTTTTATTATCATCTACAGCATCTTTTATTTCAAAGTATCTTATAGCAGCTGTTGGCTCATCATTTAAAGTATTATCTGTTATATAAATTATTTCTCTTGGGTCAACAGCTGCCATTCTGTTTCTGCCTTGCTCATCCATATAGTGTAATTCATATGAATATCCATATTTACTGTTATTTGTAGCCAGTGTAGTATTTAAATCTGGCTCATCATTATATTTAAAAATAGCTGTTAATCTGTCTAATAAATTTTCATCTTTGCATCTTATTTGTATTGGTATACCCATAAAATAACCAGTAGACATTGTAGTTATATATCTTGCATAATTTGTAACCAGTTTATTATTTGATTTAGTTGGGTCATTTTTTCTTCTCTTCATTATAGGAGCATTACTTCTATAATAAGAGTCTAATAAATCAAGTCTAGTTATTTCTTTTTTATGTGAATCTATTAATGATTTAATTACATCTGGAGTTAAGCCAGTGTTTTTTGATAATCTTACTTTCATTTGATTTTCTCCTTATTTTGAAGTGAATTTTAAATTTAAATTTTAGATGGAATTTAATGTATTTTTCTGTTATACTATATAAGTTCCTTTAATTTATAGCTCATACTAAAGTAAATGTGAATTTCAAGTATTTGAAGTTTGTATTTACTTTAGTATGAAAAGACAGATGCCTATATAGAAATCTGTCAAATCATAAACTAAAGGAGGCTTTTGAAGTATGAGCCAAGAAACATATAACTTATGCTCTTTTGTGCTTGGAGTGATTAATACAATTTTTGTAGCCATCACTTGTTTAACAGCTATCATAGCCCTTGCATAAAAAAGCATAGGGGAGAGAAAGAGCCTTTTGGCTCTTTTTCTTTGTTAATTCAAACTATCCTCTAAATATGTATTTAGGGAATAGTTTGAAAGAATATAGCATTTTCAATGGTTTTATTTTTTAAGTGAGCTAACTTAAAAAAATAAAGTGAACATCTAGCTGTATTTGAATCTGTCAAAAATCTAAAAAACATATCAATACTTTAAAATATTAAGTTTTTTATTCTTTAATTCAAAAAATACTTTAAAAATTAAAGTTTGATATTTTCTAACTGATATAAGTTTTTATAAGCTGAAAATTGACTTGTCCATTAATATAAGTCCTTGAGTATAAATATCTGAATAAGCATATCTTAATGCATCTATAGCATGTGAATAATCATGGTCAGTCTTATCTTCCATAAGATGTCCTAATTTATCTCTAAGATAAACATAGTTTTCAAGTTCAGCAGCCACTTCTTTGCATTTTTTTTTGTTATGGCAAACTATTTTGTGATTCTGTAAGAATGATATACCAGTTTTAACTGAGTTTTTACCTTTCTTTGCTCCTTCTACCCTTAAACCTTGTTGATTAAAGAAAGCTATTGCTCTTGGGTCAGCTGAATCACAATATATTTTCTTTTTATGTAGGCCCATATCTCTTGCAGCTTGTGCAATTTCATCAAGAGTTGCTCCTCTTTCATAAAAAGCATCAGCTATATAAATAATTTTATTTTCTTTATCATACAAACTTAAAACTATTGTTGTTGGGTCTACATATCCCATGTCCATTCCTGCTCTAACTTCTATCTTTGGATTCTTTAGAAGCTCTTGGATATTAAATTCTTCTATAGAGTGATTAGGTAGTACCACATCATCTATAAGAACTCCCCACTCTCCATCCACATAGACTCTAGCTTTTTTAGGATTCTGAGTTTTCATATCTATTAAAGATTTAATATAAGCATCTGAAAGGAATCTATTATCTTTATATGTTGTAACTGTGTACCTAAAAGATTCTGGAGGGTTAATTTCACAAAACTCATATAGCCAATGTTTTGATGATATTGGATTAAAAGCCATAAATATTTGTTGATTTGGAGCTTTCCCTCTCATTCTTAGGTTAAGCTGTTCAACTATATCTTTCTTGACTTCATATACTTCTTCTATGAATATGTCTGATATATTTTGAAGTGATAATAGCTTAGTTTCACTGTCTAATCCAGTAAATATAAGCTCTGAGCCACTTGGAAGTGTAATTGTTCTATTTGTTTTGTTTATAGAACATTCATTATATATTTTTAATTTTTGGAGATTTTCTTCAAATAATTTAAATACTGTTTCTCTTATTGTTGTTCCAGTGTTTCTACAGATTAAAACTCTTCTTTTTTCTTGTAGAGCTTTTATTATTATCTTTTGAGCTATAAAGTGAGATTTACCAGAGCCAGCAGAGCCTCTGTAAACTTCCCATCTATGAGAGTAATCAAATAATAAAGGATAGTATGTATCATTAAATAATCTTTTATGAAGATTAAGTTTCATCATCATCACCTATTATAGTTATCTCAAAATTAGTATTTACATTTTCTGTCTCTACTCTCTCAGTCCATAATGCATATCTTTTGCCAAGTAGTTCTAAAGCTCTTAACTGGTCCTTTGTTTTATAGCCATCATTGAATGCTATTTCAGTAAGTTTATTTAATATATCATCTTGTGTTGCTATAGTTGCATCAGCTCTTGTTTGCATGTTCTGACTAAGATATTCTTGAATCTTAGCATTTCTTAGCAATTTATTTCCATTCACTGCTGCTGCATTATCTGTCTTAACATTAGGATAAGCTCTTTTATAAGCATCTGTAGCATTCATTGAGATGATGTAATAATCAGCAAAAGCCTTTTGTTTATCTGTTAGTTTAGCAGCCATAGCATCACCTTTCATATTATTTGTTTAGTTCTTTTTTAAGAGCCTCTATATCATTAGTTAAATCATTAGTTAAGACATAAGCCTCTATAAGTCTTTTCATTTCTTTCTTATTAAAAGTTAAACACATTAAAGTTAATATTGAATCATTTATTTCTTCTTGGTTACTTCTTAACTTACTCATAATTATCAGCTCCTATTTTAGGTTTATTTATCTGTTGTATCTATTTCAGCAACTATTGTATAGTCATCTGTTATTGTAACTGTATAATCCATATTACAGCTTGGACATGTAAAATATGCTTCTGCTGTTAATGGGTCATTACCAGTTGGTATAAGTTCAGAGCCACAACCTATACAATAAGTTTCTTCTATGTATTCCATGTGTGTTCTCCTTTGTCTGTTAAATTAATTGGTGAGTATCCTTAGAATTGAACTAAAGTAAAAGCTCCAGCTTACTCATGACATAAAAAAAGCAGCTATAGCAGAATTACTTATAGGAGGAGGATTTTTTGAAAGGAGGTAAATATTTCTGCTGCTATAGCTGTAAAAAAAAAGGAGTGTTTTATATAATGTACTTAGTAAAGAGAAGTAATTCTCTTATACTCTTTACTAGGCAACACTGTATGCCATTTTTTTACCTACTGGGAAATTTATCTAAAAAATAGCAAGCTCCAGAATGTTCTCATTTGATTTGCAAGGTATAAATACATTAACTATATCTTTAAAAGCTCTCTGTGTTTGATTTAGAGCCTCAGTTTTTTTAGACATAAAAAAATAGAGACTATTTAACAGCCTCTATCATGTTTATTACTTCACCTAATCTTTTATATAAAGCAATTCTCATTGCTCTTATTGTTTCTGGATTATCATTTCCTTTATCAAAAGCTCTTAGATAATCAAGAGCAACATATTCAGCAACTGCATCTATTATAAAATCTTCATCTTTATATTTATCATAAGCAGCTCTGAAACTTTTAGCATCTAGTATTTCTTCCAGTATTCTTTCTTGGTCCTTTAATACTGCTATTCTTGGAGATACATCTCCATATTGTTCACTGTAAGCTCTTGATACTCTTTCAGATATTCTCTTTCTCATTTTATAAGCATTTGTTTTATCTTCTGCTATATGTCCACCATCTATAAAGTCTATTTGCTTTTTAGTTAATATTTTAGATTTATTAGCATCAAACCATCTTAAGAAGTGATTAACTCTCTCCTCTTCCATATCTGTATTATAAACTATTTGTCCAGCCAGTAAGTCCTCTAATGATAAATTAACAGAATTTCCATCTGCATCAACTTCTGCTTTAGGTGAGACAATTAATTCTGTAGTTCCTATTATTGCTCCATTTCTGTCAACCTTACTTCTTGGAATAAGTTTTTCTTTAAGTTTTAGCATAGTTAAGTTATAAGATTGTCCCATGAATTCTGAATTATCTAGTGTTAATTCTTCTATATCCATATTAGCAGCTATTATTTCCATTGATTCATACAATGTTGCATAAACTTCATCTCTTATTATATCTGCTGACCATTCTAGAGAATATTTAGCTCTTGCATTTTTTATTAAGCCATTTAGCATATGGTGATTATAATGCTTAAACTTTATTGTTTGAGATTCTTCTGTTGCATTTTCCTCTTGTAAATCTATTATTAATATTTCTATCATTTCATTTGTTAATTGTTCTAATCTTTGTTTTTTCATATGTGTATACCATCCTTTTTTTTATAATTTTTATAGTTTCTCATGAAACACCTTTATGAGACACTTATAGTATTTACTAGCCAACAAAGTATGCTCAAAATACTGTGGTTACAGTAGTGTAAAACTTTGTGTATATATACTATATGAGTGTTATACAAAGGTATGTCATGCTCTTCTTATTTAGTTATTACTATGTTTGGGAATCTATTTACATTAGATTTGAATTATTTTTTAAGAAACTTTCCATGAATTGTTTTGTCTATATATTATGTGTTTTCCTTGCTCCACTATTTCATAAAACCATTTATATACATTTTCTGGGTCTCTTGGGTCTCCAGATTTATTAACATTATATGATAATCTATTATTATATCTCCTTGATGCTTGGCTATTATTTAATTTATATAAAGCTGTTTCATCTGTAGATTTATAAACTGATATATTAAAATCTTCTCCTTCTATATCTTTTGCTATTAAATCTATCTTAAAGATTTTATCCATCCTTGAGTCAGCATTCTTTACTTCTTGAAATAATTGCAGCTCATTTAATGTATTCATTAGATAATCTTCATAAAGCATACATTCAAAATTCATTAGCCTTACTTTTATATAATGCTGTAGTTGAGCATCTTCTCCTTCTACATCTATATGAAGTCTATCATTTATCCAATTTCCTTCTGGATAATATTTTTTCTTTCCAGCTAATCCATTTTCTCTTATCCATTGTGGGTTTGTATCATAATTCATTGATAGCCAGATATATTCAGCAACCTCTGTTGCTATTTCATCAAAAGTATGTGTGCCTTTTCTTACTGGGTCTAATAAGTCTTTACTTACATCTCCAGTTGGCATAAAATCAGAGAATGAATCTATTGACTGAGCCATTTTATAATATTTGTTTGTTTTGTCTACTTTTTTTATCATGTATATTTACCACCTTTATTTTTATATTTTGTTTCCTTAACTACTTATTACATCTTTATGAGACATATTTAACATAGAAAAGTAAAAAAATTTTTATTCCCTCTAGTTATTACTATATGGGCCTTCATGGATGTATTACTAAATAAAGGTAATTAATTACACATAAATAAAAAAAATTAATGGAATATATATAAAATATTGTGGTATACTTATAACATAAATGAATTATTGAATAAAAAAAAGAGGAGTTGGCAGCTCCTCTGAAAATAAATTATTGACTTTTATATTTTTTAAACAAATGAATTGTTATTTTGTGAATGCAGTCTTTCTTAATGAGTTCTTAGAAAGGCTGTATTTTTTTATTAGTTCATTTGTTATTATGGCTTTTTTTAGTTCTAATTGAGCTATAACTACTGGAAGGATAGATGCAGCATATGTTGCTCCAATACTGTTTTTCTTTGCATATTTAACAAAATCATCTTTTAAAACAGCTCCATTTCTTGTTATAGTTCTCTTAGTCCATTTTATCATTTTATCTATATCTGCATTTGTTTGAACAGATTCTTTATGCTCTACTTTAGTTGATACAGTTTTATTTATAGCAGATGCAGCTCTCATTCCTATTCCTTTTGATGTTATTCCAGCAGCATTACCTTGAGCTTTTATTTCATTTGCTTTTGATAATGTATCAGCATTCCATAAAGGTATTGAATAATATTGAACTGTGTGAGCTAGATTATTTTGTATTTTATATTTTAAAGATTCATTAAATCTCTTTGGAGCTACTTGTTGAACTTCTTCATCTGATATTTTTCTTATAAGTCCTAACATAGTTAATTCTGTTATTTGTTTTCTTATTGTTCTTTCATCTTTACCATTTAAAAGCTCTGATAATTGATTATAAGATACAAAGAATAAAGCTTGTCCAGTTATATCTTTAGTTGGGTAACTCATTACAGCAGCTTCTGCATGGTCTAGCATTGCTCTTAATAAGTTTGTTATGTGTCTCATTCTTGGAGATAATGCTGGATAGTTGCTTTTATTTATTCTATTTTGGATTAATATTAATCTGTTTTCTCTTATAGTTGTGAATTGTGCTTGCATCCATTCTTCATTTCTAACTTTTAAGTTAAGTTTATCCATTAGGAATTTTGATGCTTTTAAATATTGCTCAGATGCAGAGCCTTCAAACTCTTGTAATTTTGCAACTATATTAAATATATCTTTTTTTT
>OLQY01001930.1_pt1 | contig 15082 bp, 6 predicted proteins | sample 1672851 | NCBI WGS metagenome assembly OLQY01 (sample SAMEA3136730, study PRJEB25190) | human gut metagenome | reverse complement strand
AGGAGCAGGCACCGCTTGTATTAAATAATAAAGAAGAAACCGAAAAGGAACTTCCAAAAACAGAGCCCAGACCCGAACCCGTTTTAAAAGAAACAAAGAAACCAGAAAAAACTGAAAAAAAAGAAAAAGATAATCAGGTTTCCGAAAGAAAAACCGCAGCCACAACGACTGCGCTTAGTCAGACAAAAGCCGTTGTCGACGCGGAGAATGCGCCTAAAAAGAAGGCTCCCGAACCTCAGACTTTAACGAAGAACGCGGGTCTGAATCCCCGTTCGAAGTCAGACAACGAGTCCAGCTTCGCTGGCGAGCTATCAATGAAATCTGGTGCCGACTCCGGCAAAGCCGGTGAGTTATCAATGAAATCTGGTAACGAGTCCTGCGAGGCAGGCGAGTTATCAATATCCGTCAAAAAAGCTGAAAAAAATGACGCGGCTTCACCCGGCCGGGCAAAAACAGATACCCCGAAAATCAATAAGAAAAACACATCTACACAAAATAAAGAGGAAAAGGGCTCAAAGCCGACACAACAGGAAAAACAGCCTGAGGTAAAACAGTCAGAAACAGACGAACAGGTCAAGGGTTCCGTCGCTGTTACTACCACCGCCACTGTCGTTGACAAAAACGGAAAGAAAAAATCCAGAAAGGACCGAAGGAAGCAGAAAAAGAATACACAAAATCCAGAAACACAATCTGCTGCAAAAACGGAAAACAATAATACAGTTGCAAATCCAGGACAGGAGAAACCGCTCTCAGAGCTAGATTTTACAGAATCTGCAGAGCCGGATATTGACCTGCCTGATGACTTTGGAATTGTCATGGAGCCTGAAGAGCCGTTGCCTTCCGATTTGCCAGATATCAATAGCGGCAGTGGAAATATTTTTGATGATTTATTTAACAGTGACAGCGATAACTGGGATGATTCGAATATTTAACGAAGAACGTTGAATGTGCCCACGGCACCTCAATATCGATGTTCAAAAAAAGAAGCGGAATTTAGTTTTGCTTCTTTTTTTTGTGTTGTTTTTGCGTACTTATTCTGCATATTGATTTTAAATCGTAATATTCAGAAGGAGGAATAAAATGAGAAACAGATGTATGTTTGAGAAGATGGCTGCTGGGATGGCACTGGCAGCGGCGGTGATGGCCGGCGCAGCGATTCTGCCTGGAAGTGGGCATGGGCTGGTGATTAACGCTTATGCTGCAGACGTAAATAATCAGAATAGTCAGAATATTTCGGGGGGGGTACCAGTACTGAGGATAAAATAGACAAGACAGACAGCGCTGAGAGTGATGTGGAAACTAGCGGGAACAGCGACGACAGAAGTGGAATCTACGACTTCAAGGACAATAAGACGACCGGGACTGTGACCATCACAAAGAAATGGGATGACGGACTGACCAATGCAGAGCGTGAAATCCCGGATATGTATCTAAGCACCGAAAAGCCGAGCAAGAGCACGAAGGGATATACCGTCACGTTCCACGGGAACGGGCTGAAGTTCGCCGACGGGACTGACGAGAATATGGTGGTTTACAACTCTTCAGGGCAGATTGTGGAGGGGGACTATAAAACACCAAACTGGATTACCGGAGCATGGTATTCAGATGAAGTGTGTACACAGAAAGTAGAGATTTCTGATGACGGTGTGCCGCAGGTCAAGCTGACCGGGGACTTGGATTTGTGGGCGAAAGAGATGACATTTGAGATTAAAGGGTATCGTTACGGAGCGAAAAACAACAACGAATTCAACGCTGTGATTCCGGATGCCGTGACCGAGGTCATCTTTACTGATGAAGTAAAACCAAAAGCGAAAGAAGCTATTGACGTAGACGCGGACGGAGACGGAGGCGTTGTCGCATGGCTGGATAATGACGCAGGGACGGTCATGAAAGTGTCCACACAGATTCCGGGTGTAAAAGTGCAGGCAGCGAAAGACAGCGGGTGTATGTTTGACGACAGAAGTAAACTTCAAAAAATCGATTTCAAAATGCTGGATACACAGAACGTGACAGATATGAGTTACATGTTTTCCGGCTGCTCCCATCTGACCAGCCTGGATTTGACTCCGCTGGATACGCAAAACGTGACGGATATGAGTTCCATGTTCTACGACTGTTCCGGCCTGACTAGCCTGGATTTAACGCCGTTAAATACACAGGAAGTGATGGATATGGGAAGCATGTTCTGTCTCTGCTCCGGCCTGACTAGCCTGGATTTAACGCCACTGAATACGCAGAATGTGACGGATATGGGTTCCATGTTTTCTGGTTGTTCTGGCCTGACAAGTCTGGATTTATCGTCGGATACCAAAAACGTGACGAATATGGGTAACATGTTCGCCGACTGCTCTGGTCTGACCAGCCTGGATTTGACACCACTGGATACCAAGAACGTAACGGATATGAGCGTCATGTTTTACTACTGTTCCGGCCTGACAAGTCTGGATTTAACGCCGTTGAATACGCAGGAAGTGACGGATATGGGAGGCATGTTCTACGGCTGCTCTGGTCTGACTAGTCTGGATTTATCGCCGCTGGATACACAGAACGTGACGATAATGTGGAACATGTTCCGCGGCTGTTCCGGCCTCACTAGCCTGGATTTAACGCCACTGGATACGCAGAAAGTAACTCGGATGGATTCCATGTTCTTCGACTGTTCCGGTCTCACTAGCCTGGATTTAACGCCACTGGATACATCAAAAGTGACGAACATGGAGTACATGTTCTGCTACTGTTCCGGCCTGACTAGCCTGGATTTAACGCCACTGGATACGTCAAAGGTGACGAATATGAATAGTATGTTCTCCGTCTGTTCTGACCTCACCAGCCTCACCACTGGCACCACCTTCAAATTTGTCGGAACAAAGTATGAACTCTCCGGCACATGGCAGAACACCGCCGGTGAAACTTTCAACGGAAATTATAATACAGCGAATTTCCCCTCCAACGTTGCCGATACCTACACAAAAATTTCATCTTAACAATCTCCATTATTTATTTTCATATATTTTTAGGGCCCTTCCGTTTCCGGCAGGGCCCCTTTTGTCTAGCATCCTTTTCGTCTTATCTTTTCACCTTATTTTTCACTTCTTTTCTTTCTTTTTAGAATCACGATAGCCATAATTCCAATCACTCCAGCCATGACCACACCAGCAATTGCACCTGTATTTGTCATAGCCGCCGTTGGTACACCAACATCTTTAGTGTTTACAAAACTTATTTCAGTATCTTTATTAAGCGTTCCGCTTGCGTTCTTGCTCTCAACAGTGTACCCATTGCTTTCGCCATCAAGTTCTGTAACTGCATATTCTACGCCTTCAGGCACTTCTTTAAAGACAATCACATCTTTGTGTCCTAAGGTAAACTCTGCAATTCCGTTCTTAACAGCCACACTTCCGGCCTTTCCGTTCTTTGCGTAGGCCAGATTTCCCGGTACGCCATTTCCTGTTATGGACATTTGGAACTTAAACTGTTTTGTTTTGTCTCCCTGGTTTCCTTTGACTGTTTTAGTAACAGAGATGCTGTACATTTCTTTATGCGTATTTACCACATTGACTTCTGCAGTTCCCTCAGGGATTACTCCGGAATATTTACCTTCATCTGATGCGGTATAGTACTTATATGGGTTCTCTGCGATTTCATATGAAGCACCGATTGGAAGACCTGAGATTACGATTGATTCGTTATGTTTTAATTCAAACGAAGCCTTTCCGTTTTCGTCAAATACGATTGTTCCGGTCTTTGTTCCGGCTTTGCTGTCAAGATTGTAAACACCTGTCACCGGCTGGCCATCTTTCTGAAGCGTGATGTTAAATTTAAATGCCTTGTCGGTTTCAGCCTTCTCACCTTCAACTGCTTTTGTTACCTTAATCGCTCCGGTTGATACAGCAGTATTTGTAACAGTGAAAAGTTTTATATTTTCGCCATTTTCATCAACAGTACTTTCTGTAATCTCGGAAGTATAGCCGTCAATTTTTTCTTCCTGAACAGAATATTTATATTCCGTTGTCCCGTCTTCCTGAAATACGTCCAGCCCGTCAAAATCAGCCTGCCATCCATTATCATTATTTAATGTAATGTTTTTAATGATATTCTCATCCTGCAGAAGGTATACAGTGATTGCAGCCGGTCTTGTTTTTGATTCGTTATCGCTCCATACTTTTTTGATTCTTATTTTTGTTGTTTTTGTCTCCGGAACATCAGGTTCTTTTCCGGTATTGATGAATGTAACAACTGCATTTTCATCTGCATCAACGATTTCTGTTCCAGTTGATAATGATTTGTTTACTTCATCGTTATTCTGTTTCTGCTGCACCGCATTCACAAAATCAGTGAGTTCATAAGATGCGGCATAACTATTCCCATCTTCTGTTATCTGATATTTGCTTCCCACTGGGAGTCCTTCAAAGATGACGGATTCTTTATCTTTCAGTTCAAAAGAAACATCTGCAGCACCAGTTTCATCAGAAGAGAAGACCGTTTCTGCTTCTCCTTTTTTGTATTTATATTCTGCATTTTCTTCCAGTCCTTCAAATGCTGCATGGAATACAAAGCTTTCCTCTGCTCCGTTTTTTGCCTCTTTTACTTCTTTTTTTACTGTTAAAGATTGTCTTTTTACTTCTTCTTTTGGTTTCTTTTTATTTACACATATTGCTGTTGCCTCGGCGTCTTTCGTGATGACTCCGGAATCTGCAGTCCAGGAAACTTCATAATCTGTATTTTCTGCTTCAGTAATTTTATAGGAAATTCCGGCTGGAAGGCCTGTCATTTTCGCCTGTTGCCCGTTTGAAAGATAAAAAGAACCTTTACCGTTTTCTACAGTCACATCGCCATAATCCTTTTTTTCTGCAAGGGCTGCGGTCGTGCCAGCGTTGTCTGATGTGAATTCAATATCAAACTTAAACACATTATTATCTGTTGATTCTGTTCCGTCGGATTCTGTTACTTTTTTAGTAACGATTAAATTTCCTGTGTCAGGAATCGGTTCATCTGTAGCCACATTTGTTGCCATAAGGCCATTCTGGTTCTTATCGCTGTTGATAACAGCATAATATCCATAACCTTTTTCGCCGTCTTTTTCTGAATGAAATCCAAGCGTGATTGTATTGTCATTGAATGCATATTCTTTTGTATCTACTTTTCCAGTTATTTTTGTTCCTTTTGCAGTATCTCCTGCTGCCGTATAATCCGGATTGCTTCCGGTCCAGATAACAAGATAGTCTCCAGCAGCCAGGTCAGCCGTCAGTTTCATCATTATTGTGGAAGAACCGGGAACTGAGAAAACTTTATTTGTGTCAACCCCGCCCGTGTAATTTCCGTTTTGCACCCCGTCGTTATCAATATTGGGAGTATGTGCATACTGGATGCTTACTGCCGGATTTTCTTTTGTTCCATATCCGTTTTCAACCTGATATCCGTCCGGGATATCTGTCTCCCATCCGTAATACATTGATGAATCGTCTGCAACATTAAAAATGTATCTCCATTCGTCACCTTCTTTAATCAGAGTGACATCAGTTTTGCCGTCCCCGTCTTTGTCCATCGTCCATGTTTTTTCATTAACCTTAACCCAGGTTCCTCCGACAGTGGAATAAACGGCATCGTCAGCAGACACAACAGATATTCCTGTTATAAATAAACATATTAAACTAAATAGTACTAAAAACACCTTCGCCAGGGAAGATTTCCCTGGCTTAGTATTATTGTTTCTTTTTATCATTTCACTTCGCTCCCATCTGTCGTATCTCCGAATCTGATTTTTTCCAGACCATCAATTGTAAATGTTCCGTCTTTTTTAAGAGTTACCTTGTAAGGCTTTTCATCAAGATAATGTCCTTCCGGCGCTTTTGTCTCCTTAAGTGTGTAAACACCAGGCTCCAGACCATCAAATACTACCAGTCCGCCATCTTCGGCTTTTCCTGACATAGCCGTCATATTTACATTTGTTCCGTAATCTGAGATTCCGGAAAGGTTAAATTCTGCACCTTCAAGATAAATATTATCGCCGTAAGTACTGCTCTTTAGGAATCTTACACTATGATAAGGTTCGTTCTCTATCTCGTAGATATCAGCATTGTTCATTTCAAGTTTCTTATCTCCGTCAAACATTGATACTCTGCCGTTTTCATCAATCTTTACGGTAAATACGGTTTTGTTTTTGATGTATCCTTCCGGAGCTTCAACTTCTTTCAGTTCATATGTTCCCATATCAATATTTTTAAATGAGACACGGCCAATCTTATTTGATTTGGCATACAGTGTATAATCATTATCGTAATCTGATATTCCTGTTAGTTTAAATACTGCCCCTTCAACACTTCCGTTTGTCACCGGATTGATTTTCTGAAAAACAATGTCAGCATGGTATCTTGGTTCGTCAGTAAGGACATACTCACCATTTTCTACTGCCAGTCCGGCAATCTCGACATTGCCTTTTCCGTCAATCACAACGGTATAGACATTTTTATCAAGCAGCCAGTCATCAGAACAGGAAACTTCCCTCAGTTCATATTTTCCTTTTTCTATTTCTTTAAAGTTTATTTTTCCTTTTTTATTGGAAGTACGCTCCTCATCATAGAATGTTCCATAATCTGATGTTCCTGTCAGTTTGTATGTAGCACCTTTTATTACACTTTCAACGTCTGTCGCATCAACTTTTTTAAAATCGAAATCCCCTGATACTCTATAATGTGCCTGAGTGTATTCCTGGTGATAAAACTGGTTTATCTCTTTTACTTCATTTCCGATTTCCTTGATTGCAGTCCTTCTTACGAAGATATTATTGTATGCCACCGGGTCTTTTTCCCCGCTGGTATCTTCTGAGGGTGCCTGCATATAGATTACAAAAGAAACAGATTCTTTTTCATCAAGCAGGAATTCTGAACCATCCTCACGCTTTGATGCGTCAATCGCAATTGCTGCTGCTTTATCAAAGCCATATTTCTTTTCAAATTCACTGAGCTCCAGCCATACCGGCTCCCCATTCAGAACTTCTCCCAAATCGTTATGTTCATTTGGATTCATGCTCTCAAGCTTTGAGAGATACACAACAGGTGCAGCTCCTTTCTGCTCTATCTGTGACACATCCACACTTTTCAGCGCTCCATGCCAGTCAGATTTAAGCGTTGGCTTGCTCTGGCCTTCATTCTGATAGAAGTTTTCAAGTGAATCAAAGAAAACAATATCTTTTGCTTTTGTTGAAGAATCGTTTGTCATTCTGACTTTATAACTGTACCACTCGTTTTTGTGTACGACTTCATTGTAAGAATAAGATTTTGAAGTTGAATTCTTAACCTGTTTCTTTAATCCGGTAACTGCTGCCACCGGGAAGTTTACTTCATAACGGGCTTCAGAGTATACAAACTTTTCTGCATCGGTGTCAGGGTCAATATCTTTCAGAATTTCTTTGTCAGTGATATTCCCTCCATCATCCGGAAATCCTTCACCAATTCTTGTATTTCCCGACTCATACACAACTGAGTTTAGCAGGTTTCTTCCATAATCATTAATAGAATTATAATCATGTGAAGTATTGTACTGCATAGCGTATTCATTTTTTGTCGGACTTGAAATCGTTACTGTAAGAAGTATTCTTCCGGAATTTTTATAGTTATATGTCAGACTATAATCATATTCTCCTTTTCCAAGGGGGATTCCCGATTCAGTCACAACCAGTGAGTCAGCATTAAAGTCGCATCCTGTCGGAAGCAGGTCGTAAAATTTTCCGCTGTTCTGATAAATGTAATGTATGCCTTTATCATCTATATACTTTTCCTGAAAATTCACGTTCCAGGTTACTTCAAATCTTGATTCCCTTTTTATATTTTCTGTTTTTACGACATCTTTTTTGATTTCTGACTCTCGTGTTACTTTCTGTACGTAATCAGTACCCTGAGTGTGTCTGTTGAGCATCGTTTTATCTCCCTGCGTCACGATATAATCAATTTCATTGGTTACTGCTATTTTTTCCGGTTTGCTTTTTAATATTTCCTGCATATGTTCCGTTCTGTAAAGAACCAGTTCCGGATAAATATTCAGTTCTGTGTAGAAATAAGCGTGAGAGCATTTATATTCCAGTGCTTTGACGCCTGCATTAAATTCAATTATCCTTCCGTCAGTATTCTTGATATATTTATTATTGATATTTTCATACATCTTATTATTTAGATTATATGTTGCAGCTTTATTCCATCCATCTGCTGTTCTTACGAACACATCAATATTATCACTGTCATTGAATCCGGAAGTTTTCTTTTTGGATTTAAATGTGTAAGTTGATTCATCAAAAGTCGCGTCTTTGATTACCGGTATTACTTCTGCTCTTCCAATATCATAATCTGCATCATCAAGTTTTGTTCCTTCAATTGATATTCCATTATCTATCAGGTCATAATCCACTTTCTTTTGCCAGTATAGTCCATTTAGTGCATCATCAACTGTTCCGGTTGCTCCATCAGCAAGAGTGTAAGCATACGGTGCACCATCGCATATTGCACGGTATTTCAAATATGAAAGGGAATCAATCTCTCCGCTTTCAAATTCTCCAAGAGCATAGTTTGAAATATCTTCAGAACTTTCAACCCTTGTATATTCACCATACACACCATATTTTTCAGCCCAGAAATCGCCATCACCTCCAAAATATTTTGGCGCTTCATAAAACCAGTCATATGAAGAAGTTGCCTTTGAATCTTCATCAACCCGGTCAATCGGGCTTACTGTCGCTTCAATATCATTATGGATAAAATATCTTTCTTTATTGTTGGTCAATTCATCTGCTTTTGCTTTATTATATCTTGTCAATACATAATCATATCTATCACCATACATTGAGATACCTGTAATGGTGCTTTCCTGGCTAAATTCCGTCTGTCCAAAGAACTTATATCCGATTACCTCGCTATCCATCTCTGTTGGGATGTCACTTAAAGAGAAATCATAGATTGAAGTATTCTTATTGACATATGACCTGATTGGCCATACAAGATAATAATAGTTTTCTGCGCCTGCCGGCTTCTCGCCCCAGGCTTCGTTCCACTCTCTATATAATGTAGGCTTCTTTTTCTGTGTGTAAGCGATTGTTGCATGTGTATCAATATAAACCTCATCAGCTTCTGATTCTTTCGTTACTGTTGATGATTCATTTGTTGCATACACTTTCGCATGAACTTTTGTTGATGCTCCCATGTCAAGATACTGCATTGTATCTTTTGTGGTTTCATAAGAGAATTCTACATAGCCAGCTTCACCTGTCGGATATGGTTTATAGTTATAGATTGTAACCTTATTATTTTCTTCATCTATCTCATAGACAAAATCAGGATTATCTTCCTCTGTCACTTCCGACCTTAACCAGTAAGGACAGTTAAACGTATCAGCCCAGTTTCCATCTTTATCTTTTAGGATATGCAGCGGGAGTTCTATTTTAAAGGCTCCAATATCTGTTGAAAATGTACCTGACATTGTGTAATTTACACGGTAAATAAACGAATGTCCTTTCGTCGGGTCTGATGGATTCCAGACATTTTTACCGTCTGCATTTTCTGCACCGCTGACAAATGACACCTGGAATTCGCTGATATCAACAGGGATAACACTTCCTGTTGGGTCTGCATCAGGATTTTCCTGGGTGTTGCCTGCAGCCGCATCTTCCTCTGTAACCTGAGGTTCTTCTGAAATATTTTCTGTATTCACAGTCAAATCTTCAATATTTTCTTCTGAATCTTGAACCGCAGTATCGTTTTTTGGTGCATCTGTCGTATTAGGTTCGTCATTTACCGTTAGGTCTTCACTTATCTCTGCAAAAACAAAACTTCCAAGACCTTCAGCAGACACAAATTCAACTTTCTGCCCTCCGTTTTCGTCGCTTCCTGCTGTAAATGTCAGTTCTTCCATATCTCCATTTTCTTTTTGGTGATATAACTTTAGACCTTTCAACGCTGAGATATCAGCCATATTTAAGGAAATTTTATAAGAAATATTCTTTTCTTTTTCTTCTCCATTTTTGTCCTTTCGGCTTACATCAAATCCAAATTTTACCGAAGCACACGAGTTTACCGCCATTGCGGAAATTTTTGTTTCTAATTCTTTTTTTGCTTCTTTTTCTGTTTCTTTAATATCCAGAATATCAGAAGCATCCATTTTAGAGCCGCTTTCACATGACAGCTTAGCTGTTATATCAGTTTCATTAATTCTGCCAGTCCACTGCAGCGACTGCACCGTTGCTTCCTGTTCTTCAGTGTCAAATACGCTTAAATCTTCCGTGCTGCCATCTGAGAACATATCGCCGCCAGAGTCGTCGTAGTTTATGTCAATGTCTTCCTGAGGTGCTGAGGACTCTTCTAGTTCTGTGGATTCATCTGATATTTCTGGCTCTGCAGCAGGCTCTTCCTGGACTTCTTCAGAAGGTTCCTCCTGAACCACAGTTTCCACATCAGATTCGCTGGCGTATATTGAAACTGGCTGCGATATTGGAGACACAGCCATCAGTCCCGCCATCAGCATAGCGACAACCTTGTTTCTTTTTACCATTTTATTTTATTTCCACCTTCTTTTTAATTTTTGCGGGCTTTTTTCTTGCCTTATATTTAATATGCCGAAAAAATATCCCAACATATATAATATGCAGAAAAAATAAAACAAAGAACAAAAAAAAAGGAGCGAAAATTATTTTCGCTCCAAAAAATTTGGCTTAATCAGATTTTCGTATATGTATCAGCTACATTACCCGGGATTTCTTTGGCGTCGAACTCTTCTCTCGCAGAGTTAACCCAGGTTCCGGTCAGACCGTGAACCGTACCGTAGAATGCAAAATTTTCTCCAAGAGTTAAAGTTTTCAGGCTTCGCAGGTTAGAAAATGTCCAGTTCATATTTGTTACTTTTGATGTATCAAAATTCGATAAATCAAGCGAGGTTAAAGCATAACACATATTAAACATATTACAGACATTAGTTACATTTGGCGTTTTGAATGATGACATGTCTATTGATTTGAGAAGGCTGCATCCATAGAATATCTGCTCCATATTTATCACGTTTTCTGTTGAAAAAGACGATAAGTCTACTGAAACCAGGCTGGAACATGAGGAAAACATATACTGCATCATTTTTGCCTTTGCTGTATTGAATTTAGACACATCTATAGTCGCAACTTTAGAACATCCGCAGAACATATGATTGAATGATGTTGATTTTGATGTGTTAAATTTGGACACGTCCAGTTCAGTCACGCTCTTACATTGATAGAACATTTCTCCAAATGTTGATGCATTTGATGTATCAAAATTTGAAACATCTATAATTGCAAGGCTTTTGCATCCAGAAAACATTCCAATAAATGTTGTCACATTTCCGGTAGAAAATCCAGAGACATCTGCAACCTGAAGATTACTGCAGCCATAAAACATATAACCCATTCCTCTTACTTTTGATGTCTTGAAACTTCTTAAATCCAGATTTTTTAATTTAGTGCATGAATTAAACATATCATTCATATTTACCACGTTTTGAGTATTGAATTTTGATACATCTATTTCTTCCAGATTTCTACAGTCCCAGAACATTGAGTTCATATACACAACTTTTGCTGTATTAAATGAGGAGATATTTAAGGTCGTTAAATTTCCGCACCCTTTAAACATTGAACTCATATTTTCAGTGTTTGATGTATTAAATGATGACAAATCAAGATTTGCAATGCTGCTACAGCTTTTAAACATGTTTCCCATCTCTTCCACTTTTGATGTATCAATATTATCAAACTCTATTGAATTTAAATTTGATTTGTTTCCAAACATAACTTCGCAATCTGAATTAAACTGAATCGGGATTCCTTCAATCTGAGTGGATACCTTCATTATATTACCTTCAGTCCATGCCACTACTCCACCATCATTATCTTCATCAACATTTATAATTTCAGCTCCATCAGGCATTTCCTCATCAGTAAATATTACAGATGTCATATTGTCAGGTATTGCATTATTGAATTCTGTTCCAGTTTTTGTAACAAATGTGACAGCTCTCGCATACAGATTAATATCTCCATCAAGCTGCAAATCTGGTATTCCCGTACTTGATACATTGACTTTATTGATGCATTCCGGTTCAGTATACCAGAAGGCATATGCTTCCCCTGGAACTTTGTATTGTCCGCCAATGATATTCATACTGCTATTGAACAGCATCTCGTTTTCAGTGCTGCCATCAGCAAACGTCATCCCATTTCCGTGAAATATAACAGTATATCCGCTGACATTTTTTCTCGGCTTTTTCGTACTTATCTCTATATTTGGAATGTTTCGGTCTTCTTCCTTTTTTCCGTCTTTCCAGCGCTTAACAAAAGTTATCGTACCTTCTTTTTTCGCATCCCTGAAATTGTAAATAAGGCTATCTTCTGTTGTTTCGCTGCTGGCATACACATCATCTGAGATTCCTGCATAACATATTGCTGATGCAATCGGAATCATAAAAAAAGCCGCTTTTCGTATTATATTTGATAATTTTTTTTGCATTTTTCTCTCCTTTTTTCAAAAAAAGAACAGGCAAAAACCGGCACTCTCGCACCGGTTCTTACACCCATCTTTTTTCTTCAGAATGTATTTCAATTTCAACCTTGATATCCTCTGGAGAGATTGTTTTTTTTGTTTCTTTTGGGGCTTCCTTTGTTTTTTCGCCTGATGCAGGCGTTCCTTCCTGCATCAGATATCCGGTAATATATTCCATATTACTGGATAGAATAAATTTTCTATCATCTGCATCTGGAATATTATATTTATCCTTGATTTCCTGCATTTCATCTGCTCGAACGAAGATGATGTCTGCATCCTGAGGGTTCTTTGTAAACTCTCCGTTTGACATTACGTTTGCTTCAATCAGCCTGTTTAAAGACATTGTCTTCGAGCTGGAAACGCGTCCAACCTGGTTAAGCATTCCATATAATCCCCTTGATGCTACATTCTCCTGTGCTTTTTCATTGAGCCACAGAATCTCGCGATTAGAGATATCAATGATGTACATAGACGCTTGTTTTGCTTCTATATCAAGGACAAACCGGTTTACGACTGTTGCCGGTTCATATTTTTTCCCCATGTCCTTATCCGTTCTTTTCATAACACCAAAACAGGTGTGCGGCTGTTCTGAAAATTTCTGGTTTGTATAGCTGTTGACCTGTGGCACAAGATAAACGATTCCGCGTTCTTTCAGCTTATCAATATCCACATCGATGAACTCAGCACGTCCTTCACCGTCAGCGGGTCCTCCATCCTGGACATCACCAGAGTAAACGAATCCATCTCCATGTTTTGAACCGTTCCAGCCACAGAATTCCACAACATTCATGTTTTTATCGCAGAACGCAACTGTCAGGTCAATGTCAACTCGGTTGCCATCATGGTAACCCTCGTTATCATCGCCTTCCATAAGGTTTGTCCAACTGGTGAAGAATCGCATTTTATTCCAATTCTCTGCAATCGGCATCTTGGAGCCGGAGGTCATGCCTCCCACCGCTCCTGAATTATCACGAATATCTGTCGGGATTTTTACGGTAGCGATTGCATCACTCATAAACACTTTACCCATCGGCTTTTTGCCGACAAATTTTTCCGACATTCCTTTCATCGCGATATTAACGGCCTCTTCAATCTGTTCTGCTGTAAAGCCTTTTCGGTTTTTATTAACGCTTCTTACCACTTTTCCGGTCTTTCCCTTAAAGAAGCGTTCTTCTTCGTCATGGTCTCTCATCTCAATATTACCGATTGCTCCGGTTACAGTTGCAATCCCGGCTTTTGCTGAAACTCTTTTCATTGCGTCAAGAACAACCTGCTCCTTACCCTGCTCAATACCCATACGATACAGCTTGTCAAAGCGACGCATGAACTCACCTGGCATTTTCGCAGATTCCTTTACTGCGAGTTCAACATTCCCGGCTTTAACGGCCTCTTCCAGTCTTCTCGCCGGACGGTCAATCTTCATTCCGCTCTGGATGATGATAATTGCCTGCTTTACATTATCGTATTTTGCAGCCTTCCATGCTGGGTCTGAGATATGAAGACGCTTAAACAGTCGGCTCCATTCTTCGTCATGTCCATGCATGAAGTTAGAAAGTTTTTCTCCACTTCCTCTGTCCATTTCCGCCAGGTTATCCATCACAAAACGCCTTCCTGTTCTTCCAAGCGCAAAATCAGGCATATCCTCTTTTGTATCTTTAAGCGCAATTGCTCCATATGGGTCACGTGCTGCACCAATTCTCTGCAGTGATTTAAACGCCGCATACCTCAGCAGGTCTGCAGGCTGTTTCATAAACTTAGCGGTATGCAGTGAATTTTCGGAAAGTTCCTCCACCATCATTGCACAGGCAACAGCATTCTCGCGGTTCTTTGTTGCAGCATTATCAATCAGAGCATTAATTTTTCCCGGATTCTCTTTTACATACTCCATGATAAACTCACGCTGTTCTTTTGAGTATGCGATTACTGATTTCACTGCCATTTCAAAAGTAGCGTCAAGGTCTTCTCGGCTTCCAGTCATAAGAACTCTTCTCATAGGCTGCCCGATGAATGGATAGGACTTCTTTTCTTTCATATATTCTTTTGGCTCCAGCTGCAGTCCGGATAAACCATAAATAACCTGGTCGATAAAGTATTCCGCATGACTTCTTTCCATACATCCTTCAGGAAAATCCGGATAAAACGGCTTCGGCTGTTTACCTGCTCCGATTACTTCTGACAGCATGGCAAAATTGTCTTCATAAAAATCCTTGATATCCTCAGCATCTGCTTTTGCAAGTGCGCGCAGCTGTTCTGTTGTAAGAGGAAATCCAATGGAAATGAAATTTGCAGCAACAGTTGCTGCGAGGCTCAGGTTATCATTATCTTTCTGCTCCGGAAGGATTACTTTACCCTGCATTTCATAATATTTTTTCATAATTGTTTTATTCATATTTTTTTCTCCTTTTTATTTTAGATGTATGTTTTGAGCCGCAAAAAAAAGCAGCCAGGAACGGCTGCGTCACGGAAACACCAGAAATATCAGAAACATCTGAAATACTTAGGGATTTCAGGAAGATTGACTTTCTTTTCTG
>OLQY01001926.1_pt1 | contig 15131 bp, 7 predicted proteins | sample 1672851 | NCBI WGS metagenome assembly OLQY01 (sample SAMEA3136730, study PRJEB25190) | human gut metagenome | reverse complement strand
GAAGTCGTAACAAGGTAGCCGTAGGAGAACCTGCGGCTGGATCACCTCCTTTCTATGGAGAAATGAAACAACAAGATGTTTGTTTCGTAAATCTTAAAAGATAACTGGTTTAACTAGTCTGTTCAATTTTGAGAAACCATGTTTCTCAAAATTTGATAGAAACGAGCAATACTTGGAGACAAGAAGCGAGTAGCGGAACTTATTTGATAAGTGAGCAGCACAGCGACGAAGTCGACAAAGTAGTGCGAAGTTTATAGCAAATTTAATTGTTCTTTGAAAATTGCACATGAATTAATATATAACTTCAAAACATATTGAGAAGTAAGCCAAGAAATATTCTTTGTGATATTAAATGCAAAACTTTGAAAAATTTTGACTGAATAGGTCAAGCTACAAAGGGCGCATGGTGAATGCCTTGGCATCAGGAGCCGATGAAGGACGTGATAAGCTGCGATAAGCTTCGGGTAGGCGCACATAGCCAGTGATCCGGAGATTTCCGAATGTGGGAACACACATGGGAAACCCCATGTATCGTATAGTGAATACATAGCTATACGAGGGTAAACCTAGGGAACTGAAACATCTAAGTACCTAGAGGAAGAGAAAGAAAAATCGATTTCCTAAGTAGCGGCGAGCGAAAGGGAAAGAGCCCAAACCAAAGATTTATCTTTGGGGTTGCGGACAGAGCATTAACGAGAAGTCGTAACTAACCGAACATAACTGGAAAGTTAGACCGTAGGAGGTAATAGTCCTGTAGGTGAAAGCGACAATAATCAAGTTCTGATCCAGAGTACCACGAGACACGTGAAACCTTGTGGGAAGCAGGGAGGACCACCTCCCAAGGCTAAATACTACCTGATGACCGATAGTGAAGCAGTACCGTGAGGGAAAGGTGAAAAGAACCCCGGGAGGGGAGTGAAATAGAACCTGAAACCGTGTGCCTACAACCGGTCAAAGCCCCATATGAGGGTGATGACGTGCTTTTTGTAGAACGAGCCAACGAGTTACGGTATGTAGCAAGGTTAAGTACTTAAGGTACGGAGCCGAAGGGAAACCGAGTCTTAATAGGGCGACTAGTTGCATGCCGTAGACCCGAAACCGGGTGACCTATCCATGGCCAGGTTGAAGCGAGGGTAAAACTTCGTGGAGGACCGAACCACGTTGCTGTTGAAAAAGCATGGGATGAGCTGTGGATAGCGGAGAAATTCCAATCGAACTCGGAGATAGCTGGTTCTCCCCGAAATAGCTTTAGGGCTAGCGTCGGATATGTGTAGTGGAGGTAGAGCACTGAATGGGCTAGGGGGCATATCGCTTACCGAACCTTATCAAACTCCGAATGCCATATACATTTAGTCCGGCAGTCAGACTACGAATGATAAGATCCGTGGTCAAAAGGGAAACAGCCCAGATCGTCAGCTAAGGTCCCAAAGTGTAAGTTAAGTGGAAAAGGATGTGGGATTTCTAAGACAACTAGGATGTTGGCTTAGAAGCAGCCACTCATTTAAAGAGTGCGTAATAGCTCACTAGTCGAGAGATCCTGCGCCGAAAATGTCCGGGGCTCAAACTTACCACCGAAGCTACGGGCTTGCGTAAGCAAGCGGTAGGGGAGCGTCGTAATCGGGCTGAAGTCGTACCGTAAGGAGCGGTGGACTGATTACGAGTGAGAATGTTGGCATTAGTAGCGAGATGTAGGTGAGAATCCTACAGGCCGAATATCTAAGGTTTCCTCAGGAAGGCTCGTCCGCTGAGGGTTAGTCGGGACCTAAGCCGAGGCCGAAAGGCGTAGGCGATGGACAATCGGTTGATATTCCGATACCACTACCATCGTTATTATCGAGGGTGTGACGGAGAAGGATAGTGTGTGCTAGCGATTGGAAATGCTAGTCTAAGCGTTTAGGGAGTTACGGTAGGCAAATCCGCTGTAACAATTCTGAGGCGTGATGGGGAAGGCCATATAGGCCGAAGTACATGATTCCATGCTTCCAAGAAAAGCATCTAGAGAGAGAAGTAGTGCCCGTACCGCAAACCGACACAGGTAGATGAGGAGAGAATCCTAAGGCCGGCGGAAGAATTGCAGTTAAGGAACTAGGCAAATTGACCCCGTAAGTTCGCGAGAAGGGGTGCCTGCGAGAGCAGGCCGCAGAGAATAGGCCCAAGCAACTGTTTAGCAAAAACACAGGTCTCTGCTAAAGCGTAAGCTGATGTATAGGGGCTGACGCCTGCCCGGTGCTGGAAGGTTAAGGGGAACACTTAGCGCAAGCGAAGGTGTGAACTTAAGCCCCAGTAAACGGCGGCCGTAACTATAACGGTCCTAAGGTAGCGAAATTCCTTGTCAGGTAAGTTCTGACCCGCACGAATGGCGTAATGACTTGGGCACTGTCTCAACTGCAAATCCGGCGAAGTTGTAGTGCGAGTGAAGATGCTCGCTACCCGCGATTGGACGGAAAGACCCCGTAGAGCTTTACTGTAGCTTAGCATTGAATTCCGGTATTGTCTGTACAGGATAGGTGGGAGACTGGGAAACTAGGGCGTCAGCCTTAGTGGAGTCAACCTTGGGATACCACCCTGACAGTACTGGGGTTCTAACAGGACGCCATGAATCTGGTGACTGGACATTGTTAGGTGGGCAGTTTGACTGGGGCGGTCGCCTCCTAAAAAGTAACGGAGGCGCCCAAAGGTTCCCTCAGAACGGTCGGAAATCGTTCGTAGAGTGCAAAGGCAGAAGGGAGCCTGACTGCGAGACATACAAGTCGAGCAGGGACGAAAGTCGGGCTTAGTGATCCGGTGGTACCTCGTGGGAGGGCCATCGCTCAACGGATAAAAGCTACCTCGGGGATAACAGGCTGATCTCCCCCAAGAGTCCACATCGACGGGGAGGTTTGGCACCTCGATGTCGGCTCGTCGCATCCTGGGGCTGTAGTAGGTCCCAAGGGTTGGGCTGTTCGCCCATTAAAGCGGCACGCGAGCTGGGTTCAGAACGTCGTGAGACAGTTCGGTCCCTATCCGTCGCGGGCGTAGGAAATTTGAGAGGAGCTGTCCTTAGTACGAGAGGACCGGGATGGACTGACCTCTGGTGCACCAGTTGTTCCGCCAGGAGCATGGCTGGGTAGCTAAGTCGGGAAGGGATAAACGCTGAAAGCATCTAAGCGTGAAGCCTCCCTCAAGATGAGATTTCCCATAGCATAAGCTAGTAAGACCCCTTGAAGAACACAAGGTTGATAGGTCAGAGGTGTAAGTGCGGTAACGTATTTAGCTGACTGATACTAATAGGTCGAGGGCTTGACCAATAAAAAATATAATTCATGTGCAATTTTGAGATAACAATCTCAATGATCTGGTGATGATGGCGTAGAGGAAACACTCCTTCCCATTCCGAACAGGAAAGTTAAGCTCTACAGCGTCGATGGTACTGCACGGGGGACTGTGTGGAAGAGTAGAACGTTGCCAGGTAATTCAAGGCACTTAGTATAAAACTAAGTGCCTTTTTGTTATATTAAATTATAGTTAAATGGTAAAGGGCAACGTTATGCTCTTCCACTGGGAGAGGCAAAAGACATGTTATGTCTTTTGCGGGCAATTTAGCGAAGGTTAATCGAAGTATTAAGAATTGCCACGATGAACGTTGTAAGGTAGTATAAGGTACTTAGTGTAAAAGCTAAGTACTTTTTTGTTATATTAAATTATAGTTAAGTGATAAAGCAAGATTCTACTTGAATATTAATTAGAATGTAAAAACGTCATGACAAAAGAGAGGTTATATATTTTTCTGCTAATTTATCAAAAATTAATTGAAAGATTGAAATTAATTTTCGTAAATGTTATTAGATGGAATAAGCTTAGTGAAAATTTCTTTTGAAAATACAAGATTTAAAAATATTATAGAAAAATATAATAAAAAATATTATAAGAGCATATAACTTTAAATAATATAGTATCAAATTAAAGATAAAAAATAATGCAATATTTCCTAAAAAATAGACAAAAAAGAGAAAATAACACCCTAAAAACAACAAAAAGCAACAATAAAAACAGTTATATATAAAGTTATAAGTGGATTTATTAGATTAAATGTCGCTTAAAAGAAGTTGAAGAGTATAAATGCTTGATGGTAGAATTATAAAATAAAGGATAAGATTTGATATAAAAGTAATTTACGTCAGTATAAATATGAGGGAGGATTTACATGAGAGGAGAAAATGGAGCAGCTGTTAAGAAAAGTGGTACTAAGAAGACAATCGAAGATGTTAGAACAGTTAATAAAAAAATAAATAGTAAAAGTTTAGATAATGATAAAGTAAGTAAGTCTACAAGAAAAAAGGTGAAATGTGAGTTAACACCTGAAAACATTAATTTATTTCATGAAGGAAAACATTATGAAGCATATGGCTTTATGGGTGCACATCATGTTTCAGAAAAAAGAAAAAAAGGGGTAAGATTTACAACTTGGGCTCCAAGAGCAAAGAAGGTATATGTAGTAGGAGATTTTTCAGATTTTGAAATAAAAGATGAATATAAAATGGAAAAGGTATCAGATGAAGGCTTATGGAGTATATTTATAGAGGGAATAAATGCAGGAGAGAAATACAAATATGCAATAGAAAATATATATGGACACTATAATTTAAAAGCTGATCCATATGCATTTCAATCAGAAAAAAGGCCTGATACTGCATCAATTGTTAGTGAAGCAGATAAATATAAATGGAATGATAGAAGTTGGATGATGAAAAGAAAAAGATTTAATATGTATGAGAGTCCAATAAATATCTATGAAATGCATTTAGGATCATGGAAAACTAAAAACAAAGAATTTTTAACATATAAAGAAATTGCTGCAGAGTTGCCAAAGTACTTAACAGACATGGGCTACACACATGTAGAAATTTTACCGATTATTGAGCATCCATTAGATGCATCTTGGGGATATCAAGGTGTAGGTTATTATTCAGTTACTAGCAGATATGGATCAGCGAATGATTTCAAATATTTAGTTGATGAACTTCATAAAGCTGGTATTGGAGTAATATTAGATTGGGTACCAAGTCATTTTTGTAAAGATGCTCATGGATTATATATGTTTGATGGAACTCCAACTTATGAATATGATGAAGAGTGGAAAAGAGATAATAAGGGCTGGGGAACTTTTAATTTTGATTTAGGAAAACCTGAAGTTAAGAGTTTTTTAATTTCTAATTTATTCTTTTGGATAAGAGAATTTCATATAGATGGTATTAGAAATGATGCAGTATCAAATATGCTTTATCTTAGCTATGGTAGGGAAAATGATGAATGGCATCCTAATATTTATGGTGAGAATGGAAATTTAGAAGCTATGCAATTTATAAAAGAGTATAATACTGCGATTCACAAAGAATTTCCAACTGTAATGACAATTGCAGAAGAGTCTACAGCATGGCCTAAAATATCAAAGTCTGTTGAAGATGGTGGATTAGGATTTAATTTTAAGTGGAATATGGGATGGATGAATGATACTTTAACATATATTAAGGAAGACCCGTTGTATAGAAAATATCATCATAATAAGATGACTTTTTCTATGGCCTATAATTACTCAGAGAATTTTATTTTATCTATATCTCATGATGAAGTTGTACATGGTAAAGGTTCTTTAGTTAATAAGATGTGGGGAGACTACTGGAATAAGTTTGCTGGGCTTAGACTTTACTTAGCTCATATGATGGGACATCCAGGGAAAAAGTTAATGTTCATGGGTTCAGAATATGGTCAATTTACAGAATGGCATGAGTATGAAGAGTTACAATGGAACTTAACTGAAGAGAACGATATGCATAAAAAGACACAATTATTCTTTAAAGATATGAATCATTATTATAAAGACAATAAAGCATTATGGGAGAATGATTATGAACCAGAGGGATATGAATGGATTGATGCAGATAATTGTGATGAAAGCATATTCTCTTTTATTAGACACGATAAAAAGAATAATGAATCTTTGGTATTTGTGTGCAATTATACACCTGTAGTTAGATATGATTTCAGAATAGGGGTTCCAAAATTAGGAGAGTATGTGGAAGATTTTAATACAGATAACGAAATATACGGAGGATCAGGACAAGTTATTGATGATGTATTGTTAGCAGAAGAAATTCCTTATAACAATCAACCATATTCTGTGAAAATAAAAGTTCCACCAATGGCAGCTATTGTTTTAAAAGTTATGAATAATAAATCTAAATAGGGAGTGTGAATAGATGAAAGTATTGTTTGCAGCATCAGAAGCGCATCCGTTTATTAAGACTGGTGGTTTAGGAGATGTAATGGGAGCATTACCTCAATCCTTAACTGAACTAGGTGTAGAAGCTAGGGTAGTAATACCAAAGTATAAGAATATAAAGGATGAACTAAAGCAAAATTTACAATTTATAAAGTGGTTTACAGTTCCTGTAGGATGGAGAAATCAGTATTGTGGTGTTTTTCAATATAAATATAAAGATGTTGTATATTATTTCATAGATAATGAATATTACTTTAATAGAGATGGGTTATATGGATATTATGATGATGGCGAAAGGTTTGCATTTTTTAATAGAGCAGTTTTAGAATTTATTAAAGAAATAGATTGGAAGCCGGATATAATCAATTGTAATGATTGGCAAACAGGTATGGTACCAGTACTATTAAATTTAGAGTATAAAAATAACGAGTTTTACTCAAATATGAAAACTGTATTTTCAATTCATAATTTATTGTTTAAGGGTAGCTTTGTACCTAATGTTTTACCTGAGCTATTTGGATATGACTATATGCCGTTAACTAATGGTAGTGTTGAATTAAATGGATCAGTTAGCTTTTTAAAAGGCGGAATAAATTATTCTGATCAAATTACTACTGTAAGTAATACTTATGCAGAAGAAATAAAGACACAACAATATGGAGAAGGGCTTGATGGATTACTAAGATGTAAAAGTGATTTCTTAAAGGGAATAGTAAATGGGATAGATTATGAAGAATTTGATCCTGAGAAGGATAATCTTATATTTAAGAATTTTACTTGGGATTCAATATCAGATAAGGTTGAAAATAAGTTATCTCTTCAAAAAGAACTAGGATTACCACAAAGGGCAGAGACTCCTATGATTGGTTTAATATCTAGATTAACTCATCAAAAGGGATGTGACTTAATAGTAAGCATAATTGATAGGCTTCTTCAAAAAGATATACAATTTGTTGTTCTAGGAACAGGAGATTACTGGTATGAAGAAACATTTAAGAATCTACAATATAGGTATCCAGATAAAGTTTCAGCAAATATAAAATTTGATAATTCATTAGCTCATAAAATATATGCTGCAACAGATATGTTCTTAATGCCTTCATTATTTGAGCCTTGTGGATTAGGACAATTAATTGCTTTAAGATATGGTTCAATACCAATTGTAAGAGAAACAGGAGGATTAAAAGATACAATTTCTCCTTATAATAAGTACACTGGAATAGGTAATGGCTTTGGATTTAAAAACTTTAATTCAAATGAATTAATGCAAATAATAGAATATGCATTAACAATCTACGACGATAAAGATGCTTGGAATAACATAATCAGACAAGCTATGGATTCAGATAACAGTTGGGAAAAATCAGCTATGCAATATAAATTGTTATATGAAGATGTAGTCAAGAGACCTTAATGGATACAAGCTATTAGGAGGTAGATATATGCTATCAATTGATAAGAATTCATTTAAAAGAGATTATAACAATAAATTCGTTCAATTACACGGAAAGGAATTAAAAGAAGGAAATAATCAACAAAAATATGAAGCATTGGGGAGTTTGGTTAGGGACTATGTAATTAGTACTTGGATGGATACTAATAATAGATACAATCAAACTGGAGAAAAACAAGTATACTATTTCTCAATGGAATTCTTATTAGGAAGGCTATTAGGTGATTTTCTTTTAAATTTGGGAATAAGGGATATCTGCAGAGAAGCCTTAAGCGAATTAGATATTGACTTAGAAGAAATTGAAAATTTAGAACACGACCAAGGCTTAGGAAATGGAGGACTTGGAAGATTAGCAGCTTGTTTCTTAGATTCAATGGCATCTTTAAATATTGCTGGACATGGTTGTGGAATAAGATATAAATATGGATTTTTTGAGCAAAAAATTGTGGATTGTCAACAAGTAGAAGCATCTGATAACTGGTTAAGAGAAGGTAATGTATGGGAGATAAAAAAGCAAGATAAAGCTGAAATTGTTAAGTTTGGTGGAAGTATAATTTCCGATTACGTTAATGGAAAACTTACTTTTACACATGTTAATTATGAGCCTGTATTGGCAGTACCTTATGATACTCCTATAGTTGGATATGAAAATGAGGTTGTAAATACCTTAAGATTATGGAGTGCAGAGCCAGTATCAAATGAATTTGATTTTTCATCTTTTAGCAGAGGTGATTTTTTAAAGGCAATTTCATATAAAAATTCAGTAGAGGCAATTTCATTAGTTTTATATCCTGAAGATTCTTTCTATGAAGGAAAGATGCTTAGGTTAAAACAACAATACTTCTTTGTCTCAGCAGGAATACAAAGTATAGTAAGACATTATAAGAAGCATAAGGGAGATATAAAATTATTAGATGAGAAAATAGCAATTCATATTAATGATACTCATCCAACATTGGCAATTCCTGAGTTAATGAGAATATTATTAGATGAGGAAGGGCTATCATGGGAAAATGCTTGGAGAATAACTCAAAATACTATTTCGTATACTAATCATACAATTTTGGCTGAGGCTTTAGAAAAGTGGCCAGTAGATATGTTTAAGAGTTTACTGCCAAGAATTTATATGATTATAGAAGAAATAAACAGAAGATACTGTGAAGAATTATGGAATAAGTATTTAGGGCAATGGGATAAGATATCAAGAATGGCTATTATAGGAGATGGATATGTAAGGATGGCTAATTTAGCCATAGTAGGTAGCCATAGTGTAAATGGAGTTGCAAAGCTTCATACCGAAATATTAAAAAAGAGAGAAATGTCAGATTTCTATTATTTATATCCATCTAAATTTAATAATAAAACAAATGGTATTACACATAGAAGATGGTTAATAAGATCTAATCCTAAATTAACTAAGCTTTTGGTAGATACAATTGGAGATAGCTTTATAAAACATCCTACTGATTTAGAAAACTTTAAAAATTATTTAGATGATCCAGGCGTATTAGAAAAGCTTGGACAGATAAAGAAAGATAATAAGGAAAGATTAGCACAAGAAATTTATAAATCAAATGGAATAGTTATTGATACTAATTCAATTTTTGATGTTCAAATTAAAAGAATACATGCATATAAAAGACAAACATTAAATTGTTTAAGAATAATGGATCTTTACAATAAATTAATTGAAAATCCTAATTTAGATATAATACCAAGAACTTTTATATTTGCAGGAAAGGCAGCACCAGGATATTATTTAGCAAAGAATATAATTGAATTAATATGCAGAGTAGCTGAAACTGTAAATAATGATCCACGAGTAAATGATAAAATTAAAGTAGTAATGCTTGAAAACTATCAAGTATCTTTAGCAGAGAAAATAATACCAGCAACAGATTTAAGTGAACAAATATCAACTACTACTAAGGAGGCTTCTGGTACATCTAATATGAAGTTTATGATGAATGGTGCTATTACAATAGCAACTTTAGATGGAGCTAATATAGAAATTAAAGATGAGGTTGGAGAAGATAATATCGTTATTTTCGGATTAAATGCTGAAGAGGTACTAAATTATCATAAACAAGGTGGATACTCATCATGGGATGTTTGTAACAATGATCCAAGATTACAAAGAGTAACTAACGATTTAATTAATGGTAAATATTGTAGTGATAAAGATAGATTTAGAACAATATATGAGAATTTATTAACATATAATGATGAGTTCTTTGTATTGAAAGATTTTGATGCTTATTTAGCAGCACAAGATAAGGTTAATAAACTTTATATGAATAAAGAAAAATGGCAAAGGATGTGTGGTGTTAATATAGCACATTCAGGTATCTTTTCATCAGATAGAACTATTCAGGAATATGCAACTGGTATATGGGGATCTACTGTAATATATAAAAATTTATAGGAGGAATGTGAATTTGGATGATATACAAATTTTCCATGATTCGCATAATATTCAGTTAAGAAATCCATTTGGAGCAGTTACTATAGGAACTAAAGTGCGAATTAGAATATGGACTAGTAAAAAGTGTTCAGTTTATATTAATTTGATTAATTTTTATAATAATCAAGTAGAAGTTCAAATGAATGAAATAGGATGGAATGGATACGTAAATAGTTGGGTTTATGAAAATGAAATAGATACTAGCAACTGCTTTGGATTGATATATTACTATTTTAGGGTAAATTATTGTGGTAGAAATATTTTATATGGCAATAATATAGAATCTTTAGGTGGAGAAGGACAAACGTACTTTAATGATCCTAAAAGTTATCAAATAACTATATACTCTAATGAGAAAGTTCCTAACTGGTATAAGAAAGGGATTATATATCAGATATTTGTAGATAGGTTTTTCAATGGGAATAAAGAAGGAAAAGTATTAAATCCTAAAAAAAATACTTTTATATATGGAAAATGGGATGATGATCCAATGTATATAAAAGATGAACAAGGAAATATAGTTAGATGGGATTTCTATGGTGGAAATCTTTTAGGCGTAAAGAAAAAATTAAAGTATATAAAATCATTAGGAGTAAGTACAATATATCTTAATCCAATATTTGATTCACCAAGCTGTCATAAATATGATACTGGAGATTATGAAAAAATAGATCCAATGTTTGGAGATGAAGAAATATTTAAGGAACTATGTAGTGAAGCTGAAGATTTAGGAATGAGAATCATATTAGATGGGGTTTTTAGTCATACGGGAAGTGATAGTAAGTATTTTAATAAGTTTGGGAATTATGATTCTTTAGGAGCCTATCAATCTTTGGAGTCACCATATTACCGATGGTATAGATTTAATGATTATCCAAAGTTATATGAAGCATGGTGGGGATTTTCTAACATGCCTAATGTTGATGAATTAAATCCAAGTTATTTAGATTATATAATTAGAAATAATAATTCAATAATAGAAAAATGGTTAAAGCTTGGAGCAAGTGGGTGGAGATTAGATGTTGCCGATGAATTACCGGATGAATTTATTAAAATTTTAAAGAAAAAGCTTAAAGAAGTAAAAGCTGAAGGGGTATTGATCGGCGAGGTATGGGAGGATGCATCTAATAAATACAGTTATAATAGAAGAAGAGAATATTTATTTGGAAGTGAACTAGATTCAGTTACAAACTATCCTTTAAGACAAATAATTTTAGATTTAGTTAGAAATTATATTGGAAATAGATATTTTATTAAAAAATATATGTCTCTTAAGGAAAACTATCCAAAGGAATATTTTTATTCAACTATGAATATTTTAGGAAATCATGATACTGAAAGAGTATTAACTATTTTAAATAATAATATTAGCTTATTAAAATTAGCAGTAGTTATTCAAATGACATTGCCAGGTGTTCCACTAATATATTATGGAGATGAAGCTGGTCTGACTGGAGGTAAAGATCCATATAATAGAAAGGCATATCCTTGGGGAAAGGAAAACAAGGATATCTTAAATTTCTATACTAAGATATCTAATATCAGGGCTAGTGAAGAGGCATTGAAGAGCGGAGAAATAAAGTTCTTAGATTTTAATAACGAAGTTTTAGGATATGAAAGGCTAATAGGAAATGAAAAGATAGTGGTTGTAGTTAATACTATGGAAAAGAAAGAGAATATTTCATTATATGATGTTAATGATGGAAATACCGTTATTGATTTAATGAGTAATGATAAAAAGTATGAAGTAAAAAATAGTCAAATTGAGATAGAGTTAAAATCTCATGAATATAAAATTTTAAAGATTTTATAGAAAAAATAAGGCACTTTTCTATAAATAAAGTGCCTTATTAAAAAGAACTATTCCATAATTTTTAAATAATGAGTAAATTTTACAAAGTTTAATATAGATTTTAATTTTAAATGCTTTTAAAAAAGCTGTTTAGTAATAGATTAATTAATATAAATGCATTAAATAATAATATTATATAGCCAAAATAATAAATTTAACATAAATAAGAAAATGTAATTTAATAGTGTAATAAGTTTATTGCGGCATATTAAATTAAGAGGGGATGGGGATAATAGTGAGAAAAAAAGAAATGGTTGCTATGATATTAGCAGGCGGACAAGGATCAAGATTAGGTGTATTAACAAAAAAATTAGCTAAGCCAGCAGTACCTTATGGAGGAAAGTATAGAATAATAGATTTTCCATTAAGTAATTGCTCAAATTCAGGAATTTATTCTGTTGGAGTTTTAACACAATATAAACCTTTAGAATTAAATGCGCATATTGGAATAGGTACTCCATGGGATTTAGACAGAAGAGATGGAGGAGTAAGTATATTACCACCATATCAAGAAGAAAAGGGAGGTAACTGGTATAAGGGAACAGCTAATGCCATTTATCAAAATATTGAATTTGTTGATAGATATGATCCAGAATATGTATTAATTTTATCAGGAGACCATATATATAAGATGGACTATGATAAAATGCTTCAATTCCATAAGGAAAAAAATGCTGAAGCAACAATTGCTGTAATAGAAGTTCCTATGGAAGAGGCTTGTAGATTTGGAATAATGAATACTAATGATGATTTATCAATATATGAATTTGAAGAAAAGCCAGCTAACCCAAAAAGTAACATGGCTTCAATGGGAGTTTATATATTTAACTGGAAAGTCTTAAGACAAGCTTTAAAAGAAGATGAGAAGGATAAAGAATCAAGCAATGATTTTGGGAAGAACATAATTCCTAAAATGTTAGACGAAGGTAGAAAATTAGTTGCATATCCATTCAAAGGATATTGGAAGGATGTAGGTACAATTAGTAGCCTTTGGGAAGCAAATATGGACTTATTAAAAAGAGAAAGTGGATTAAATCTTTATGAAGATGATTGGAAGATTTATTCTGTAAGCCCTGTAAGACCGGCTCAGTATATAGGAAAAGATGCTAATGTTAAAAATTCATTAGTTGTTGAGGGATGCACAGTTCATGGTACGGTAGAAAATTCAGTATTATTTGAAGGTGTGTATGTTGGTAAGAATACTGTTATTAAGGATTCTGTAATTATGACAGATGCTAAGATAGGTGATAATGTAGTTATTAATAAATCCATAATCGGTGGAGAAGCAAAAATAAGAAAAGATTGTAAAATAGGAAATGGTGAAAAAATATCTGTTATAGCATCTAAAGAAGATATTAAAAGCGGTAGTGTAATAGAAGCAATGGAAGTTTAAGATAGAAGAGGAGATGAGAAGATGAATAACTGTATTGGTATAATTAATTTAGATGAAAATGAACAAAAAACAACGGAGCTGACAAGACATAGACCGTTAGCGTCTTTGCCTATAGCAGGTAGATACAGAGTAGTAGATTTTATTTTATCCAATATGACTAATTCAGGAATTGAAGCAATAGGTATTTTTACAAAAAATAAATCAAGATCATTAATGGATCATTTAACAAATGGAAAGCCATGGGATATATATCGTAAAAAAGATGGATTAAAGGTATTTAATTTTAGTGATGAAGATCCTGTACATGATGATGTTCATAATTTTTTAGATAATATTGATTATTTTGATCATAGTAAAAAAGAATATACATTAATTTGTTCGTCATATATGGTTTGTAACTTAGACTATAACGAATTAATTAAATATCATATTGAGCAAGGAAATGATGTAACTACTGTTTACAAAAATGTTAAACATGTAGAAGATAATTTTATAGATTGCCAAGTATTAAACCTTGATGAAAATTCAAGAGTTATTGGAGTTGGCGAAAATGTTGGATTAAAAAACAGTGCTAATATAAATATGGAAATGTATATAATGAAGACTGATCTTTTTATAGACATGATATACGAATGCATTAGAGGCGGAAGATATAAGAAGATTAAGAACTACATTAATGGAAATATAGATAAATTAAAAGTTGGAGCATATGAATTTAAAGGATATTTAGCTTGTATAAATTCAATAAATGCATATTTTAATGCAAATATGGATTTCTTAAATGAAAAAGTAAATAAGGAATTATTCTATAGTCATTTCCCAATTTATACAAAGCCAAAGGATGCTTGTCCAACGCAATATACTACTACAAGTAATGTAAGCAACTCTATAATTGCAAATGGTTCTTATATTGAAGGTGAAGTTAAGAATTGTGTTATAGGAAGAAATGTTTATATTGGAAAAGGTAGTGTAATAGAAAATTGTGTAATTCTTCAAAATACAGTTATAGGAAGTAATGTAATGATGAATCATGCAATTACTGATAAGGGAACATTAATTGATGATAGTGAAGAAGTAAAAGGTTTAAGAGAAAATCCAGTTGTCATTCCTAAGAAAAGAGTAGTTTAATGTAAGTCTAAAGAAGAGCATAAAAGTATAACTTTTATGCTCTTCTTTCATTTTTCTAGTTAAGAAATTTATTTATTAAAATATTCAGTAAAAAATTTAAAAGTAATAATATAATTACAATTCTAAATTCTTAAATAAAAGTAAGTGAGTAAATGAAAAAATATACTTGTGGATAATGTTAGTTATGTTAATAAAGACATAATATAATGTATATAATATTGTGGATAATGTGTGTTAAGTGGATAACTTTATATAAAATTTATAACACTGCTCCTAGTGTATCAATATAAGTAAAAGTGAGAATTTTAATAAAAAATTAAGAAAATCAAATATAAATTTAAAATATAGTACATTTTGAAAAAATTTAATTAAATTTAGGGTGATATCATAAGTCTTGTCCTGAGGGGCGCAAGTAATTCCAACGAATGAAAGCAAATTTTTATTAACACAAACAACAAGAAAAAATGTTGAAAAAAATGTGTTGACAGAAAAGTTTCTCAGTGATAAGATAAGGAAGTCGCTTCGGTGCGACGGAGTAAATGGTCTTTGAAAATTGAACAGAATATAGTTAAAGTAAACCAG